>NPID01000757.1_pt1 | contig 35470 bp, 33 predicted proteins | sample 8637491 | NCBI WGS metagenome assembly NPID01 (sample SAMN07420843, study PRJNA396082) | bioreactor metagenome | isolation source: sample BA6 brine-fed electro-methanogenic bioreactor BA | place: Japan: Kochi | collected 2016-06-14 | reverse complement strand
AAATCCTTCCCCCGCAACCAAAAAACAGGGCCCTTAGGGGGCTTGCTGAATATCAGTTCATGGCGGTGTAGCTCAGTTGGTTAGAGCATGCGGCTCATATCCGCAGTGTCCGGAGTTCGAATCTCTGCACCGCCACCATTTCGACCAAAAACCCCCTCCGGATTCCGGAGGGGGTTTTTGGTTTTTTACTCTTCTCCCTTTCCGGGTTCGGGTGGACTATGGCCATGCTGAAGGCGTTGCGGAAAGTGAACGAGGAGCATGGGCTCCTATCTCCCGGCGACCGGGTTCTGGTCGCGCTTTCGGGTGGGGCCGACTCCGTGGCCCTGTTGCACCTTCTGTGGCGGCTGGAGCGCGATTTTCCCCTTTTTTTGCAGGCGGCTCACCTGGATCACGGCATGCGCCCCGAATCCGTTGAAGATGCCTCCTTTGCGCGGCGACTGTGCGAAGATCTCAAGATTCCTCTGACCCTTGGGCGAATTGACGTGCCGGAGCTCGCCGGGGTGCGGGGACTTGGGCTGGAGGAGGCGGGGCGTGAAGCCCGCCGCACGTTTCTGGAAGATACAGCGGCTCAGGCAGGCTGCGGGGTTATTGCCCTCGGGCATCATCGGGGGGATCAGGCCGAAACCGTTCTGCACCGCCTGATTCGAGGCTCCGGCCTGACGGGGCTCGCTGCCATGCGTTTGAAAAATGGCCATTTCATCCGCCCTCTGCTGCCTTTTTCCCGGGCGCAGATTCTTGCCTATCTGACCGAACATGGTCTTTCTTTTGTCGAGGATGGCAGTAATGCCGATCCGCGGTTTACCCGCAACCGGATTCGTCATGAGTTGCTCCCTGTTCTGTGCCAGATCAACCCGCGGATCGAGGACGGCCTGGTCGGCTTGAGTCAGCGGGCCGCCTTGGAGGAGGATTTCTGGAAAGGGCTGGAGATCGAAGCCCTGGCGGCGGTTGCTCAGGTCGATGACCAAGAGTGCCGGCTGAATCGACAGCGGCTGCTCGCGCTGCATCCTGCCCTGAGGGCTCGGGTGTTGCGCCGGGCCCTGGCCGAGGTGCGCGGCAGCCTGGACGGAATCTCGGCCAGACATCAGAAGTCTCTGGAGGATCTTCTGGGGGCGGCGAAGCCCCAGGCTGAGATCCATTTGCCCGGTGCCTGGGTCGGGCGACGTTATGATTCGCTGTTGGTGCGTCGGCAGTCCCCGGATGCTGTGCCCCCCTTTGCTTTTAAGGTTTCGGGGCCCGGGTGTTTTCCATTGCCGGGAGGTGGAGAATTGGTGGTGAGTCTGGAGTCGCACCCCATGGGTGAAAATCTTGCGGCCGTGGAATTCGATGCTGGTCAGGTGCCTTTTCCGCTGATCGTGAGATCGTTTCGGCCCGGCGACAAGTTCCGGCCTGCCGGAATGGCGGGGCGGAAAAAGCTCAAGGATTTTTTTATCGACGCGAAAATCGGCCGTGAGGCCCGAGCGTGCCTGCCGTTGGTGATTGGTGTAGAGGTCCTTTGGGTTGTGGGGGTTCGGCGCTGTGCCGGCCGAGCCCCTGATGGTGTTGGCAAGCCGGTCCTGCGGATGGTCGTAACTAATCAAAATTTGACGACAATTGGGTTGTGAATTGGCGGCCTTTGTGGTAGATTTCCGAGTGATTCGAGCGGCACAGGGCCTGTTTTTTGAGCGTTGGCCGCTCGGCGACTAATCGATAAATTAGGGGGTAAAGTGAATCAATTCTATAAAAATCTGGCTCTCTGGCTAGTGATCTCCCTGGTGATGATCCTGCTGTTCAACATGATGACACAGAAGGATCGGGAGCAGAAGCCGATTACCTATACCGCGTTTCTTGAGGCCATCGAGCGCGGGGATGTTCGTGAAGTTACTGTGCAGGGGTCGAATATTGAAGGCAAGTATCAGGATGATACTCTGTTCAAGACGTTTGCACCGGATGATCCCAATCTGATTGCCGAGCTGCGCCAGAAGGGGGTGACCATTCAGGCCAAACCCGCCGAAGACCGCAGTTTCTGGTTTACCCTGCTGGTTTCATGGGGGCCGATCCTGCTGCTGATCGGGGTCTGGATATTTTTCATGCGACAAATGCAGTCCGGGGGCGGCAAGGCGATGAGCTTCGGCAAGAGCCGGGCGAAGCTTCTTTCCGAGACCCAGGGGCAGGTTACTTTCAAGGATGTTGCCGGTATCGACGAAGCCAAAGAGGAGCTCGAGGAGATCGTTTCGTTTCTGAAGGATCCGAAAAAATTCTCCCGTCTTGGCGGGCACATCCCCAAGGGGGTTCTGCTGGTCGGATCGCCGGGTACCGGCAAGACCCTGCTGGCCCGGGCCATCGCCGGAGAGGCCGGCGTGCCGTTTTTCTCCATCTCGGGTTCGGATTTCGTGGAGATGTTCGTCGGGGTCGGCGCCAGCCGGGTTCGGGACCTCTTTGTCCAGGGGAAAAAGAATGCCCCCTGCATCATCTTCATCGACGAGATCGATGCGGTTGGGCGGCACCGCGGCGCCGGTCTTGGCGGTGGACATGACGAGCGCGAGCAGACCCTGAACCAGTTGTTGGTGGAGATGGACGGTTTTGAATCCAATGAAGGGGTTATCCTGATCGCTGCCACCAACCGCCCCGATGTACTCGATCCGGCGCTGTTGCGTCCCGGGCGCTTTGATCGTCAGGTGGTCGTGCCCCGTCCCGACATCAAGGGGCGCACCAAGATTCTCAATGTCCATGCTCGCAAGGTACCGTTGGCCGATAATGTCAACATGGAGGTGGTGGCCAAGGGAACTCCCGGTTTCTCCGGCGCCGATTTGGCCAATCTGGTGAATGAGGCCGCCTTGCTGGCCGCCCGGGCCAATAAGGACAGGGTCGACATGGATGATCTGGAGGCGGCCAAGGACAAGGTCATGATGGGGGCCGAGCGCCGATCCATGGTGATCACGGAACAGGAAAAGAAGGTCACTGCGTTCCATGAGGCCGGCCATGCCCTGGTCGCCCTGATGATTCCCGATGCCGACCCGGTCCATAAGGTGTCGATCATTCCCCGGGGCCGGGCCATGGGGGTGACCATGTATCTGCCAGAAGAAGAGAAGTACAACGAGACTCGCGACGGGCTGGAGACGGTCATCTGTACCCTGATGGGCGGTCGGGTCGCCGAGGAGTTGACCTTCCAGAGTATCACCAGCGGCGCCAGCAACGATATCGAGCGGGCCACCAACATCGCCCGAAAAATGGTCTGCGAATGGGGGATGAGCGAGACGCTTGGACCCTTGTCTTTCGGTGAGAAAGAGGGCGAGGTCTTCCTCGGGCGGGATATGGGGCACGTGAAGAACTACAGCGAAGCAACCGCCATTGAGATCGACAAGGAAATCCGGAGCATCGTTCAGAAAAATTACGATCGTACCCGTAATATTCTCAAGGAAAATCAGCCCCACCTGGTGACGATTGCCGAAGCCCTTCTCGAGCGGGAAACCCTCGATGGCGAAGAGATCCGCAAAATGGTTTTTGGCGACCAGGCCTCTCCGGTTCCCGAGGGCAAGGGAGAGACTGTGGCACCAGCTGCCGGCCCCTGTCTCGAAGAGGCTCTTTCGGTCGAGGAATAAATGCCCTTTCAGCCGCGCTTTCTCCAAGTGGAGGATGAGGCCCAGGCGCGCAGAGAACTCCTTGCGGTGGGTGTCGCACCGTCTCGAGCGGATACCCTCGCGGCAAAAGTGGTGCGCAGGATGGTTAAATTATCTGGCGTCCCTTGCGAGGCAAGCCGCATACTCCAGCGAAAATTAGTCGAGCTGGGCGGTGACATTGCGATGGCCCGGGGGGCTGATGTTTGTGCGGTCGACGAAACCGATCTCATCCTCATCGGCTCCAGCGTGCAACTGAAGCAGCTTTGCCAGCGACTGTCCGGGCAACCTTTCGGGCTTACCGCACTCGGAACCGAGCTGGGCATCGGGGTGCAGGCCTATGATCAGCCCCCTGCCTACCTGCGGGGGCGGAACTGCCGACTGGGTCTCAACCGTCCATTGATCATGGGGATACTTAATCTTACCCCCGACTCCTTTTCGGATGGTGGCTGCTATAACACACTTGAGGCGGCTCTCAGCCGGACTCGGGAAATGGCCAAAGAGGGTGCCGACCTTATCGATGTCGGCGGTGAGAGTACTCGCCCCGGTGCCCTTCCGGTTTCCGCTCAGGAGGAACTGGATCGGGTAATTCCAGTCATCGAAGCGCTTCAGCGCGAAACGGACCTGCCTCTTTCGGTAGATACCAGCAAAAGCATAGTGGCTGCCGAGGCGGTCGCCGCTGGGGCGGAATTTATTAACGATATCAGCGGCCTGCGGTTTGACTCAAAAATGGCTGAGACGGCCGCCAAGTGCGGGGCCGGGGTGTTTGTGATGCACACCCGAGGGCGACCCGCCGGGATGCAGCTGGATACAGGCTATGACGACCTGGTGCAGGAGATATTGCATTCCCTCCAGCAGTCACTCCAGGCCGCCATGGCTGCAGGAGTTCTCGCGGATCGTCTGGCCGTAGACCCCGGCATCGGATTCGGCAAAGATGCCGCCGGAAATCTTGAGATCCTGAGGCGATTGGAAGAGTTTCGAGTCCTCGGTCGGCCGATCCTGATTGGTACCTCCCGGAAAAGCTTCATTGGTAAAATCCTTGGCTTGTCTACCACCGAGGCCCGTCTGTTCGGCTCCAATGCCACGGTGGCTCTGGGGGTGGCAAGGGGTGCCAACATTTTCCGGGTGCACGACGTGCGCGCGGCCAGAGAGACGGCACTGATGTCCTGGGCCATCAGCCATGGAGAATCCCCAGCATAGCGTTTAACATCATCTAGATTTGGTATGTTATGGGCGGCATGCTCGATTTTCTCAAAAACTTCAGGTGGTTGTTAGACCTCCTTGATATCGGGCTCGTCGCCTTCATCATTTACCGGATCATTCTGCTGATCAAGGGAACCCGGGCTGTTCAGATGCTGCTTGGCCTGGCAGTTATCCTGATCGTCTATGTCGCCTCCCAACTAGGCGGCCTCTATACCCTGCACTGGCTCCTCGACAATTTCCTCTCCTCCATCATCCTGGTGATCGTCGTCCTTTTTCAGAACGATATTCGTCGTGCCCTGATTCACGTCGGCCGCAACCCTTTCTTTGCCGATCTCTCCTATAAGGAGGAAACTGAGGTCATGGAGGAGCTGGTCAGAGCCTGTGTGAATATGGCCAGCAAGCGCATTGGTGCGCTGATCGTCATTGAGCGCGAGACCGGCCTCAAGGATTTTCTCGAGGTCGGGGTTGAGATCGACGCCAAGGTTTCCTCCGATCTAATTGCCTCGATATTTCTGCCTTATTCGCCGATTCATGATGGGGCCCTGGTGATCCAGCAGGGCCGGCTGAAAAGGGCCGGCTGTTTTCTGCCGCTTTCCCAGAACCCGGATATCAGCAAGACCTTGGGGACCCGCCACCGTGCGGCCATCGGGCTCACCGAACTGGTGGATGCTGTGGCCATCGTTGTATCGGAGGAGACCGGGAAAATTTCGGTGGTCGTTGGTGGCCGCATTACCCGAGACCTTGACTCCACCTCGCTGAAGCGGGTACTGAAGCGCCTGCTCGAGCCACGTATCATTAAAAAGAAGAAAAAATAGCCATGTTCGGTTCGCTTACGCAAAACTGGGTAGCCAAACTGCTGTCCATCATCTTTGCCCTGATTCTGTGGTTTTTCGTCATGGGAGAGCAGAGGCTGGAGGTGGGCTATGCCGTGCCGCTGGAGCTCAAAAACATTCCCCAGGGGATGATGGTGGCCAATGAGGTGCCCAGTCTCATCGATGTCAGGATCAGCGGGCCACGAACCCTTTTGGTCAATTTAAGTCCGGCCGACATCAGTCTGTCGGTCGATCTGAAAGACCTGCAGCCGGGTCTGACCTCTTTCAAGCGACTGGAGGAAAGATTAAATATCCCGAGCGCCCTCAAGGTGACCAGACTCTCTCCCTCGTTCGTCGATGTAAAGCTGGAGCGCATTCTCGAGAAGAAGGTTCCGGTCGAGGTGGCCCTAGCCGGAAGCCCGGCACCGGGCTTCAAAGTCGCCACGGTCAAGGCGTTACCCGAGGAAGTGCCTGTCCAGGGCGCAGAAAGCGAACTCAAAAACGTCAATGAGGTCATGACCGAGCCGGTTGACCTGGAGGGGGTCAAGCAGAGTTTTACCTTGATCGTACCGATCAATTACCGTGGTAAATATACCTCGCTCAAAGATCAGAAGACCGTGGAGGTCGGGGTGGCGGTCGGACCGGACCCCCAGGCCGCCAAAGAAAATGAACCTGGGAGCCCTAAAGAATGAAAAAGAAACTCTTCGGCACGGATGGTGTTCGCGGGGTCGCCAACATCTATCCGATGACGACCGAAATGGCCCTGCAGCTTGGCCGGGCCGCGGCTTATCTCTGCAAAAAAAATGATAAACGACACCGGATCGTCATCGGCAAGGACACCCGTCTCTCGGGCTACATGCTGGAAAACGCCCTGGTGGCAGGGATTTGTTCCATGGGCGTGGACGTGCTGCTGGTCGGCCCGCTGCCGACGCCGGGGATCGCGTTCATTACTGCCTCGATGCGTGCCGACGCCGGGGTTGTGATTTCCGCTTCCCACAATCCCTACCAGGATAACGGCATCAAATTTTTCTCCCGGGACGGGTTCAAGCTGCCCGACGAGACTGAGCTTAAGATGGAGGACTTGATCTTCTCCAAAAAGATTGACTCGCTGCGGCCGATCGCTTCCGAAGTAGGCAAGGCCTTTCGTATTGACGATGCCCAGGGGCGCTACATCGTTTTTCTCAAGAACTCTTTTCCCAAAGACCTCGATCTCATGGGTCTTAAGATCGTTCTCGACTGTGCCAACGGGGCAGCCTACAAGGTTGCCCCAGCCGTGCTCACCGAGCTCGGCGCCGAAGTGATTCCCGTGGGGGTTTCGCCAAACGGCACCAACATCAATGCCGGCAGCGGGTCGTTGCATCCCCATGTGATTTCCGAGGCGGTTCGAGAGCATCGCGCCCATCTCGGCATCGCTCTGGACGGAGACGCTGACCGGGTGATTTTTGTCGACGAGTTCGGCAATGAGGTAGACGGCGACCACATCATGGCGATCTGTGCCACCGACATGCTGGCCAAAAGCCAGCTGGCTAAAAAGACCTTGGTGGCGACGGTAATGAGCAATATGGGGCTGGATATCGCGCTCAAAAAAGCCGGCGGCAAGGTGGTCAAGACCGCGGTCGGGGATCGTTATGTGGTCGAGGAAATGCTTAAGAGAGGATACAATCTCGGGGGCGAGCAATCCGGACACATGATCTTTCTGGATCACAACACGACCGGCGACGGCATTGTTTCGGCTCTGCAGGTGCTGGCGATCATGCAGCGCACCGGCAAGCCTCTTTCGGAGCTGGCCGAAGTGATGATCGCATTGCCCCAGGTGCTGATCAATGTTCGGGTGGATGAGCGAAAAGACCTTGCCGAGGTTCCCGAGGTGCATGCCGCGATTAACGCCGCCGAGGAAAAGCTTGGGGAAAACGGCCGGGTGCTGATCCGCTACTCGGGTACCGAACCGCTGCTGCGCATCATGCTCGAGGGACAGGACAAGTACCAGATCACCGAAATGGCCCACCATATCGGAGAAACCATAGAGAAGCACCTGGGCGGTCGAAAGGAAGGGAAGTAGCATTGGCCAAGCTGGGAGTGAATATCGATCATGTCGCCACGGTCCGCCAGGCCCGGGGAACGGCTGAGCCCGATCCGGTGACCGCAGCCGCTCTGGCCGAGCTGGCCGGTGCCGACGGCATTACCGTCCACTTGCGGGAGGATCGCCGCCACATCCAGGATCACGATGTGGAGCTTTTGCGCAAAACGGTTAAAACCCGCCTCAATCTGGAGATGGCGGCTACCGATGAGATGGTGGAGATCGCCCTGCGGGTAGGTCCCGACTTCGTTTGCCTGGTGCCGGAGAAGCGTCAGGAACTCACCACCGAAGGGGGACTGGACGTTCTTGGCCAGCGCGAACCTCTGAGCCGACAGATCAGCCGCCTGCGCGAGGGGGGAATTTTGGTCAGCCTCTTCGTAGATCCGGATCCGGGACAAATAGAGGCTGCCCGTCAGGTTGGGGCCGACTACATTGAAATCCATACCGGCTCTTATTGCCAAGCCCGCTCTGCCGGGCAGCGAAACGCCGAACTGGCCAAAATCGACGCCGCTATCCGTGCCGGACACCTGCATGGGTTGGGCGTCAACGCTGGCCATGGCCTCGATTACCGGAATATTCGCGAGGTGGTGGCTCTGGGGGGGATCGAGGAATTCAACATCGGCCACAGCATCGTCTCCCGTGCCGTGCTGGTCGGCATGGAGCGCGCCGTGCGGGAAATGGTGGCCCTGGTGCAGGAGGGCTAAGATGTCGCCGGTCGCCGGAATTGGCGTCGATCTAGCCCGAATCGGCCGTTTCCGCCGGTTGCTCGAAGAGGGCAAAACCGGCGTGATCGATCGGCTCTTTACTGAAGCCGAGAGGGCCTATGCTCTGGCCAAAAAGGACCCGGCCACCCATTTCGCGGTGCGATTCGCTGCCAAGGAGGCATTTTTGAAAGCGCTGGGACTGGGGCTTCGCCAGGGGGTCACCTGGCAGGACATGGAGGTGGTCAGGGATTCCCTCGGTGCCCCATCCCTTGAACTCAAAGGTCGCGCTGCGGAGATTTTTCAGCAACGAGGCCTGTCTGGAGTGCATCTTTCATATAGTCACGATGGCGATTACGGCGTGGCCAATGTTGTTCTGGAGGCGCGATGAGGCTGCTGACCGCCGACGAGATGCGTGAACTGGACCGGCAGACCATCGAGCAGATCGGCATCCCCGGAGTCGTTCTCATGGAAAACGCCGGCCGTGCCGCTACCCAGCATCTTGAGCGGCGATTCGGTCATCTCCATCCGGGACCGGTGCTGGTGATGGCCGGCAAGGGGAACAACGGAGGCGACGGGTACGTGATGGCCCGGCATCTGCTTGACCGCAGGTGGCAGGTGATCACGGTAGTGGTTGCTTCGCCGGAAGAGATTGCCGGCGATGCCCGGACCAACCTCGAGGCGCTTCTGAACTGCGGGGGCGAGGTTCTTTTTGCCGAATCCGAACCGGAGTTGGCCGCCGTCCTTGAGACACATGGCGGTGCTTCCCTGGTGGTCGACGCCCTGTTCGGAACCGGCCTGAGTTCCGCGGTGCGTGGCCTCTACGCTCCTGCTATCAACTGGATCAACACCTCGCCTGCCCCGGTGCTGGCGGTAGATATTCCCTCCGGCGTCGATGCCACGGACGGGCGCATCCTCGGATGCGCGGTCCGCGCCGATCTCACGGTGAGCTTTGCTTTTGCCAAAGTCGGCCAGGCGGTCTATCCCGCTGCCGGTTTGGGCGGGGAACTGGCCGTTGTCGACATTGGCATCCCCGCCGTTCTGACCGAAGGCATCGGCGATCGCCATCTGCTGGTGGAAGAGGACGAGGCCGCGGTTCTTCTGCCCCAGCGTCCCGCCTCCGGACATAAGGGAACTTTCGGGCATCTGCTCGTAGTGGCCGGTTCCCTTGGCAAATCAGGAGCCGCGACGATGACCGCCGAAGGGGCTCTGCGGTCCGGCGCCGGGCTGGTCACCGTCGGCTGTCCCGCCAGCATCCATGGGGTGCTTGAGACCAAGCTTACCGAGGCGATGACCGCTCCCCTGGCCGAGGTCGACGGAGCCCTGAGCCTGCAGTGCCTCGATCAACTCCGGGAACTGCTGCAGGGGAAGCAGGTTCTGGCTTTGGGGCCGGGATTGGGTTTGTCGAAAGAGGCCCAGGCTCTGGTCCGGCGCCTGGTGGTCGACTGCCCGCTGCCGCTGGTTCTCGATGCCGACGGTCTGAATGCGCTAGGGCAAAACCCTGCTATTCTTAACCAACGGAAGGGCAGGGAAACGGTACTGACCCCCCACCCTGGTGAAATGGCCCGGCTGGTCGGAGCTACCGTGGCGCAGGTTGAAGAGGAGCGGATCGGGGTCGCCCGGCGGTTCGCCGAACGGCATCAGGTCGTTTTGGTCCTCAAAGGAGCGCGCACGGTGATCGCCTTTCCTGACGGCCGGGTGCGGATCAACGCCAGCGGCAATCCCGGCCTCGCCAGCGGCGGCATGGGGGATGTCCTCACCGGCCTGATCGCCGGATTGCTGGCCCAGGGCTGCGGTGCCGAGGATGCCGCCGTGCTTGGCACCTATCTGCATGGCCTGGCTGCCGACCATCTCAGCCAGACCCTCGGGCAGGCCGGCATGACCGCCACCGATCTGTTGCGGCAGCTTCCGGCTACCCGTTCCGAACTTACTTTGCGAGGAGTCAACAATGCTCAAGGCTAAAGATATCATGACCAAGGAGGTCCACAGTGTTACCGAGGAGACCGGTGTGGACGAACTGGCCCATCTGTTCGAAGAGAAGGGGGTCAATGCCATGCCGGTGGTGGACAAGGACGGCCGCCTGCGCGGAATCGTCACCCAGACCGATCTGGTTGAACAGGATAAGCCCCTCCATATCCCGACGGTGATCTCAATATTCGACTGGGTGCTTTATCTGGAAAGCGAAAAGAACTTCCAGGAGGAGGTGAAGAAAATCACCGCTCGTACCGTCGGCGAAATCTGCACCAGGGATGTTGTCACCTGTACCCTGGATACCCCAGTAAATGAAATTGCCTCAATGATGGTCGACCATGCCGCCCACCTGGTTCCGGTGCTGGAGGATGACCGCTTGGTCGGGGTGGTCGCGCGGCTGGATATTATCCGCTCCATGGGAAACTGAAGGGTGCGCAAGCTTACCCTGATTACCGACTCCCCGGACCAGACCCGCGAGCTGGGACGGACCCTCGGTCAGAAGGTTTCAACAGGCCTGGCCATTCTGCTGTCGGGGGATCTCGGTGCGGGCAAGACCTGTCTGACTCAGGGCCTCGCCCGGGGATTGGGCGTTCCTGAGCAGGAACCGGTGGTTAGCCCTTCCTATACCCTGATGAATCAGTATCGCGGCCGCCTGGACCTCTACCATTTCGACCTGTACCGGCTGGTCAATCCGGACGAATTGGCGGATCTGGGGTTTGAGGAGTATATCGCCGGCGAAGGGGTCACGATCGTTGAGTGGGCCGATCGTTTTCCGGACCTGGCCGTGCAGGGACTTCGAATAGACATTGGCCATCTTGATGAAAATCGGCGCCAGGTGACCTTGCAGGCCCAGACCGCCAGCGCCGAAAAGGTTCTTGATTCGCTGGTGCAAAACGGCGGAGAAAAGGAGTGTGCAGGATGATCGAATTTGACCTTGCGGTGATCGGCGCCGGTCCGGGTGGCTACGTCGCCGCCATTCGCGGGGCCCAGCAGGGGGCCACGGTCTGCATTGTCGAGTCGGATCAGGTGGGGGGGACCTGTCTTAACCGCGGCTGTATCCCGACCAAGGCCCTGTGCAGCTCGGCCCACCTTTTTCAGCGGATTCGCGAGGCTGAGGTTCACGGCATCGCGGTTGCCGAGCCGACTCTCGATTATGCAAGGACCGCCCAACGCAAAGACCAGATCGTATCGACCCTGGTCGGAGGCGTGGAACAATTGCTCAAGGGCAACGGGGTTGACGTGTTTCGTGGCCGGGGCACTCTGGAGGGGCCTGGGAAGATCCGCATCCGGCGCAAGGACGTTGTCGGGCATATCCGGGCCAAGCAGATTATCCTCGCGACCGGCTCGGTTTCGGCCCGCCCCAAAGCCCTGCCGATCGACGGGAAAAATATTTTGACCAGTGATGAAATTCTTGCTATTAAGGAAATTCCCGAGAGCCTGCTAATCATTGGCGGCGGCTACATCGGCTGCGAATTCGCCAGCATTTTTGCCACCTTTGGCTCCGAGGTTACCATCGTCGAGCAGTTGCCTCAACTGCTGACCCGAACCGACCGCCAGGCCGTGCGGGAGGTCGAAAGGGCCTTCAAGGAAAAGGGGGTGAAAATTTTCACCGGAACCTCCGTGGCGAGCCTTGAGGCGTCCGATGGCTCGGTGACCGCCCGGCTTTCCAGCGGAGAAACGGTCAAGGCTGAAAAAGCCCTGGTCGCGGTGGGGCGTGTGCCCAACATCGAAGGGCTTGGCCTGGAAGAGGCCGGTATCAAGGTCGAGCAGGGCGCCGTTGTGGTCGATGACCGCTTGCGCACCAGCGCCGAAAACATCTATGCCATTGGCGATGTGACTGGTGGCATCCAGTTAGCCCACGTGGCTTCCTATCAGGCGGGGGTGGCCGTAGAAAACGCCCTCGGCGGGGACGCCCGGGTCGATTACGCGGTTGTCCCGAGTGTCATCTTCACTTTGCCGGAAGTGGCCCAGGTCGGTCTGACCGAAGAGCAGTGCAAGGAGAAGGGGCTTGATTTCCAGATCGGCCGCTTCGCCTATCAGGCCTCCGGCAAGGCTCTGTGCGATGCGGAAAGCCGCGGTACCGTGAAGCTTCTCGCAGCGGCAGAAAGCAAGAAGATTCTCGGTGCCACCATCGTCGGTGAAGAGGCCTCAACCCTGATTGCCGAAGTGACCGCCGCGATGCACGCCGATGTTTCCGTTGCCGAGTTGGGCGAAGCGATTCACGCCCATCCGACCCTTCCGGAAATGATCAAAGAGGCGGCCGAGGATGCGCTCGGGATCGCGGTGCACAAGGTAACCCGTAAACCCCGGGAACGGAAGTCGACGACCCAATAAGGACTTAATTTGCTCAGGCGACCATAAAGGCCGCCTTTTTGAACAAAGGAGGAACAGGGAATTATGGCCCTTGTCGTGCAGAAGTACGGTGGGACTTCGGTCGGCACCATCGAAAGGATCCGCAACGTAGCCCGTCGCGTGGCCAAGACCTACGATGACGGCAATGATGTCGTCGTGATTGTCTCCGCTATGGCCGGAGAGACCAACAAGCTGGTGGCCATGGCCAACGAGATGTGCGAATTCCCCAGCGAGAGGGAGTATGACGTGCTGGTTTCCACCGGGGAGCAGGTCACCATTTCCCTGCTATCCATGTGCCTGCAGTCCATGGGATACAAAGCCAAAAGCTACATGGGACATCAGATCCCCGTTGTGACCGACAGCGCCTTTTCCAGTGCCCGGATCGAGCGCATCGAGGACAAAAAAGTCCGCGAAGATCTGAAGAACGGAACCATCATCGTGGTTGCCGGCTTCCAGGGGGTCGACCGGGAGGGGAACATCACCACCATGGGCCGCGGGGGGTCAGATACCTCGGCGGTCGCGGTGGCCGCTGCGCTCAAGGCTGACGTCTGCGAAATCTACACCGATGTCGACGGGGTCTACACCACCGATCCCCGCATGGTCCCCGAGGCGGCCAAGATTGAAAAGATCTCTTACGATGAAATGCTGGAGATGGCCTCTCTCGGGGCCAAGGTCCTGCAGATCCGTTCGGTGGAATTTGCCAAGAAATACAATGTGGTGGTACATGTCCGTTCGAGTTTCAACGATAATCCAGGCACGCTGGTGATGAAGGAGGATTCAGATATGGAGACCGTTCTGGTTTCGGGGATTACCTACAACAAGGATGAAGCCAAGATTTCCGTGATGCGGGTTCCCGACAAGCCCGGGATTGCCGCCCAGCTGTTTACGCCTCTGACTCATGCCAACATTACCGTGGACATGATCATCCAGAATGTCTCCCACGAGGGATACACCGACCTGACCTTCACCGTCCCCAGGGCCGACTTCAAGAAATCGCTCAAGATCGTCGAGGAAACGGCCAAGGAAATCGGCGCCGGCGGTGTTCGCAGCGACGAAAACATTGCCAAGGTATCCATCGTCGGGGTCGGCATGCGCTCCCACTCGGGCATCGCCAGCAAAATGTTCCAGACCCTCTCGCAGGAGGGGATCAATATTCAGATGATTTCCACCAGCGAAATCAAGGTTTCGTGCATCGTTGACGCCAAGTACACCGAGCTTGCCGTCCGAGTGTTGCACGAAGCCTTCGGCCTGTCGAAAAAAGACGTCAAGGCCGAATAGTTCAGCGACCTACCACGATGGTCCATGACGTTGTTCCGGGCGGGGCCGGTTCCACCTCATCAGGGGAGCCGGCCCCGCCTGCCAGAAGCAAGGATGAAATGCAATGAGCCTGATCCGACTGTACGACACGACCCTCAGGGACGGTACCCAGGCGGAGGATGTTTCCTTCCTGGTCGCCGACAAGATCCGCATCGCCCAGAAACTCGATGAACTGGGTATCCATTACATCGAAGGCGGCTGGCCCGGTTCAAACCCCAAGGACATCACATTTTTCAAGGACATCAAAAAGGTTTCCCTGAAGCAGACCAAGATCGCCGCCTTCGGCTCTACCCGGAGGGCCAAGACCTCCCCGGAAAAGGACAACAACATCCGCACTCTGATTCAGGCCGAGCCGGATGTGGTTACCATCTTCGGCAAGACCTGGGATTTCCACGTCCATGAGGCCCTGCGCATCAGCCTGGATGAAAACCTGGAGCTGATCAACGATTCGCTGGCCTACCTCAAGCAACATGTCGGCGAAGTGATCTACGACGCCGAGCATTTCTTCGACGGTTACAAGGCCAACCCCGAATATGCCCTGAAAACTCTTCAGGCTGCACAGGACGCGGGGGTTGACTGTATCGTGCTGTGCGATACCAACGGCGGGACGCTCCCCCATGAATTACCCGCCATTCTGGCTGCCGTGCAAAAAGTGATCTCCACCGACCTGGGTATCCACACCCACAACGACAGCGACTGCGCCGTGGCCAACTCCCTGATCGCCGTTGAGCATGGAATTGTCCATGTCCAGGGGACGATGAACGGATTCGGAGAACGCTGCGGCAACGCCAACCTCTGCTCGATCATCCCCTCCCTGCGCCTGAAGATGGGCAAGGAATGCGTGGATGACGGGCAGCTGCGGCGCCTGCGGGAAGTCTCCCGGTACGTCTATGAACTGGCCAACCTGGTCCCCAACAAACATCAGGCCTACGTCGGCAACAGCGCCTTTGCCCACAAGGGCGGGGTTCACGTCTCAGCCATTCAGCGGCATCCCGAAACCTACGAGCACATCCGCCCGGAGTTGGTCGGGAACATTACCCGGGTCCTGGTGTCGGACCTTAGCGGGCGCTCCAACATTCTGGCCAAGGCCGAGCAGTTCAATATCAACCTCGACAGCAAGGACCCGGTAACCCTCGAGATTCTCGAGGACATCAAGGAGATGGAAAATAAGGGGTTCCAGTTTGAAGGGGCAGAAGCCTCTTTCGAACTGCTCATGCGGCGGGCTCTGGGGACCATGCGCCATTTCTTTTCGGTTATCGGTTTCCGAGTCATCGATACCAAGCGCCACGAAGATGAGATGCCCTTGTCCGAAGCCACCGTCCAGGTGAAGGTCGGGGGTAAGATCGAGCACACCGCCGCTGAAGGCAGCGGTCCGGTTAATGCCCTGGACAATGCTCTGCGCAAGGCCCTGGAGAAGTTTTATCCCCAGTTGCGGGAAATGCGTCTGCTCGATTACAAAGTAAGGGTCCTGCCCGCCGGCAAAGGTACCGCCTCCATTACCCGGGTGCTGATCGAGTCAGGTGATAAGTCGTCGCGCTGGGGCACGGTCGGGGTGAGCGACAACATTATTGCCGCCTCCTACCAGGCCCTGGTCGATGCCCTCATGTACAAGCTGATAAAGGATCAGGAGGCCAGAGCGGAGTGAGCGTTCCGCGCGGTACCGCTTTCCTGGTAGTGCTGCTGACCATCTATCTGGCTTGCGAACTGGGCCGGGAGGTCTTCCGAAAGGAAGTCCCCCCGGCCTTTTTCGTTGAAGAGAGGAGCCAGATCTGGGTTGGGCTGGGCAAGGGATTTCCGGTGCCGGGGCTCCATCAATTTTCTGACGGTGCCACTCCAGGGAGCGTCATTGGAATGACGGGACTTGCACTGACCGGTCAAGTAATCGAAAATCCGGATGCCGGTATCCCCTTACAGTCCGGAGAGGCTCTGGATATCGTCTTGCATGAAGGTCAAGTGTCCGAAATTAAACGAAATTGGATCCCGGCGTCGCAAAGCATGGCTTTGGGGGTGGCTCTTCATCCGGATCGCATGAGTTGCGATGATTGGCAAGCGCTTCCGGGGGCAGGGCGACAACTGGCAAAGCGAATCGAACTCGACCGTCAATTAAATGGCGATTTTGGTTCCCTGGAGCAGGTGCAGAGGGTCAAGGGAATCGGTCCCGGCCGGATAAAGGCCTGGAAAGAATTTTTTTTAAAATAATGGTCAGCCTTTAAGTTGTCGAAAATTAACGATAAATTCGAAAGTCCAGCGGTTTGAGAGAAGGTTGCGCGAAGTCGGCTTGGGTTCTGGCATATCTCATGTAATATCTAATCCATGCAATCGATGATCGCCATTATCGCTCACCTTTCAATAAGACCTTGCTGGGAGGAAAAACATGAAATGTCCGAAATGCAGAGGCAGAATGTACGCTGAGAAATATTACGATTTCGTACGTTCCTTTGATGCATGGAAATGCTGTTCCTGCGGGGAAGTTGTTGATCCGACGATTCTTGCCAACCGCGCTCGTAATCATAATGTCTTTCTTGGATAATTTCTGATAGCTGCATTAATCGAACAAAGGGCCGGAGTTCATTCTCCGGCCTTTTTCATTTCTTGTTTATCTATCTGCCCACCGCGGGTGTTGGCCAGGCGGTCGCCTGAACGTGTCGGCCGAAAACAAACCCCTATAGATGATTAGAGTCTGTCGCCAGGCAACTTGCCAACGCTGAGGCAGTTGATAGACTTTTAGCACGTTAGCAAAAGGGTAAGGTCCTGCGGTGAAATGGACCGCTTTTTTTTGCGAAAGGGGTATTCCACTCGCCATGAAATCCAAAAAGGAACGTTCGCTGCTGGAGGCCCGGGAGCTTCTGTCCATGTACCGCGATATGGTCCGCATCCGGGAGTTCGAGGAAGCCTGTCCCAAACTGTACAGCCAGGGAAAGATGGGCGGTTTTCTTCATCTGTACAGCGGCCAGGAGGCGGTCGCTGTCGGTGTGGCGCACGCCATTCATAAAGAAGACTACATGATCAGCGCCTATCGCGAACATGGCCTGATTCTGGCCAAGGGGGCTCATCCCCAAAATGTAATGGCCGAGCTTTTCGGCAAGGCTACCGGCGTCAGCAAGGGAAAAGGGGGATCGATGCACCTTTTCGACGCCGACCTGCGCTTCATGGGCGGTTACGGCATTGTTGGGGGCCATCTGCCGCTGGCGGTGGGGCTCGGCTATTCGATTCTCTATCGCGAAGACGACGAAGTCGTTGTCTGTCTTTTTGGGGACGGGGCCACCAACCAGGGGGTGTTCCATGAGGCAATGAACATGGCGGCGCTTTATCGGGCGCCCGTCGTGTTCATCTGCGAAAACAACGGCTACGGAATCGGTACCAGCGTAGTGCGGGCCAGCGCCGTGGCGCAGCTTTACAAAAAGAGCTGCGCCTACGAAACCCCGGGAATCCGGGTCGACGGCATGGATGTGCTCGAGGTCTATGAAGCCGTGCGAAGGGCCGTACAAAATGCCCGCGACGGCGAGGGGCCGACCTATATCGAGGCCGTCACCTACCGCTATCGGGGACATTCCATTTCCGATCCCGGCACCTATCGCAGTGAGCAGGAAAAGAAGATCTGGCAGGAGCGTGACCCGATCCCCAATTTTGCCGACTGGCTGATATCGAAGGAGCATGCCACCAGCGAGCTGATCGATCAGATCGATGCAGAGGAACAGGCCCGGATCGGGGACGCGGTCAGCTTCGCCGAGCAGAGTCCTGAGCCCGATCTCGAGCAGTTATGGGCCGATGTTTATGTGGAGTAGGGGCACGGTTATGTAGGGGCACGGCGCGCCGTGCCCCTACCGAATTCTCAGGAGAATGAAGATGCCCGAAATCACCTGTCGCGATGCGCTCAACCAAGCCCTGCACGAGGAGATGGCCCGGGATCCCGGGGTGTTCATCATGGGCGAGGACGTCGGCCTTTATGAAGGCTCCTTCAAGGTGACCAAAGGCCTGCTGGCCAAATTCGGAGAAAAGCGGGTGGTTGACACTCCGATCGCCGAGGCCGGTATCGTTGGCATGGCCTGCGGCGCGGCCATGACCGGTCTGCGGCCCATCGCCGAGTTGATGACCATCAACTTCGGTATTGTCGCCCTGGATCAGATCATGAACCATGTCGCGGTGGTCCGCTACATGTTTGGCGGCCAGGTCCGGGTTCCCCTCACCATCCGTGCTCCCGGCGGCGCCGGCCACCAGTTGGGGGCCCAGCATTCGCATACCCTCGACGCCCTGTTCATGCACTGTCCGGGGCTGCGGGTGATCATCCCCTCGGTCCCGAAAGACGCCAAGGGGCTGCTGAAAAGCGCCATCCGCTGCGACGACCCGGTTCTCTTTCTGGAGCACGAGGGGTTGTACGGGGTAAAGGGCGAGGTGCCGGAGGGCGAATATACCATCCCCCTCGGGGTGGCCGACATCAAGCGCGAAGGCAAGGACGTTACCCTGATCAGTCTCTCGCGAATGGTCTACGTCTGCCAGGAAGCTGCCGAGCAACTGGCCGGCCAGGGGATCCAGGCCGAAATCGTCGATCTGCGCGCCCTCAATCCCCTCGACATGCCTACCGTCCTCGAATCGGTGCGCAAGACCCACCGGGCGGTTACCGTCGAAGAGTCCTGGCTGACCGGAGGCTGGGGAGGAGAGGTCGCCGCGCGCATCATGGAGCAGGCCTTCGACAGCCTCGATGCGCCGGTGCTGCGGGTCGGCGGCGCGGATGTGCCGATGCCCTACGCAAAAAATCTCGAAAAGGCCGCCATCCCCGATGCCGCGGCGGTCGTTTCCAGAGTCGAAGGATTGTTTTAGAGCCTTCACGGCGCGGGCGAAAGGCTGCAACGGGCAGGCGATCGTCGATCATTGCGTTTACAAGGAGAACTGTTCATGTCCATTGAAATCACCATGCCCAAGTTGAGCGACACCATGGAGGAAGGGACCATCCTCAAGTGGCGGATCAAAGAGGGCGACCGGGTTGCCAAGGGGGATATTATCGCCGAGGTGGAAACCGACAAGGCGGCCATGGAAATGGAAGCCTTCGAGGACGGGGAGGTTGCTTCCCTAAGGGCCGAAGAGGGCCAGACGGTAGCCGTCGGCACGGTGATCGCCGTATTCGGCGGCGAAGGGGAAGCAGAAAAACCACCCTCCGAACCGAAGACGAAGGAGGAAGTCGAGGCGTCCGCCGCAACGGAAGAGGTGCCGGCAGAGAAGCTGGAAGAACCCGAAGCACAAGAGCGGGAAGTGGCGCCCACAGAGATGGAAGAGGCGCCGGCTGAGGAATCGGAGGAACCCGGAGAACCCGGGGGAGAAGCGACTGAGCCGAAACGGACTGAGACCGGCGCCGTCTCGCCGGCTGCCCGGCGCCTGGCCCGGGAGCGGGGCGTCGATCTCGACCGGGTTCGGGGCAGCGGTCCGGGGGGCCGCGTGGTGCTGGCCGACGTGGAGCGGGCCGCCGAAGATGCGGCCCGGGCGATGCCGGCTCGGGAACGCTGGCCCGAAGGCCCGGAAAAACAGACGAAGGGAGGCGAGAAGTCGGTGAAGATCCGCCGCATCGTGGCCCGCAAAATGGTCGAAAGCTGGCAGAACATCCCCCACTTTTTCGTCACCGTCTCGGTGGACATGACCGACGTCATCAAATTTCGCAAGGACCTCAAGGTTTCGGTCAATGACTTCATTCTGGCGGCGGTTGCCCGGTCCCTCCTGGAACATCCCTGGGTCAACAGCCTCTGGGGCGACGGCGAGGCGGTCGAGCAAAAGGAAGTCAATCTGGCCATGGCGGTGGCCACCGACCGCGGCCTTTACAACCCGGTAATCAAGGACTGCGGGCCACTTTCGCTCAAGGAAATCAGTCGCCGGGCTGCCGAGGTTGCCGAGCGGGCTCACCAGGGCAAACTGCGCCAGGAGGACATGGAAGGGGGAACCTTTACCATCTCCAACATGGGCATGCTGGGGGTGGAATCGTTCAGCGCCATCATCACTCCCCCCCAGGCGGCGGTTCTGGCGGTGGGAACCATCAAGGGCGAGGTGGTGGTCGACGAGAACGGCGAGCCGGGCATCGCGCCGATCCTGCGCCTGACCCTTTCGGCCGACCACCGGATTCTCGACGGCGCCGATGCCGCCGAGTTCATGGCGACCCTCAAAAGCTATCTCGAGGCTCCGGTGACCCTGGTCACCTGCAATTACGGGAAGGAGGACGAGTAGCCATGGAACAATATCGCCTGGCACCCGAACAGCTGGCCTGGCGCTGCGATCCTGCCCAGCTCGAATTCAAGAATACCGGCGATCTTCCCGAACTGGAAGGAACCATCGGTCAGGACCGGGCCATGACTGCCATCGACTTCGGCCTGGGCATCGACGACAGCGGCTTCAATATTTTCATTATCGGCGAACCGGGTACCGGGCGCTCATCAACCATCAAAAAGATTCTGAACGCTCGTGCCGCTAACCAGCCGGTGCCCGGGGACTGGTGCTATGTCAACGACTTCGCCGATGCGACCCGCCCCAACTGTCTGCAACTGCCCGCAGGACTTGGCAAGGAGCTGCATAAGGATGTGGAAACCCTGGTGAGCCGGCTGGCGGAGGAGATTCCCAAGGTTTTCGAAAGCAAGGACTACGAGCTGCAGAAAAGCAATATCGCCAACGAGTACCAGGAGAAGAACCGCGAGCTTTTCCATGAGTTGGAACAGAAAGCCAGTGAGGAGGGCTTCGTCCTGCAACGCTCGGTCAGCGGCATGGTACTGGTTCCGCTGCGTGACGGAGAGCCCGTCTCTCAGCAGGAATACGAGGAGCTTTCCGACGAGGAGCGGCAGGCCCTCGATGCAAAGGGGACCGAACTGCAGGAGCGGTTGAATGAGGTTCTGAGAAAGGTGCGGGATTTTGAAAAAAAGATGCGCGCCGACACGCTCAAGATGGAAAAAGACGTTCTGCTCTTTGCCGTGGGCCACCTTTTCGAGGAGTTGGAAAAGAAATATCAGAACCATGAGGAGGTTTTGTCCCATTTTGAAGGGTGCAAGAAGGATATTCTCGATCGCATCGACGAATTCCGCCCCAGCCAGGGCCCGCAGATCACCCTGCCGGGGATGAAGCCGGGGGGGCAGGAACCCTCTTTTGACCGCTACCTGGTCAACCTGTTTGTGGAAAATTCCGATCTCAAGGGGGCGCCCGTGGTCTACGAGGCCAACCCGACCTATTTCAATCTTTTCGGGCGCATCGAGCACCTCATTCAGATGGGCGGAGCAACCACCAACTTCACCATGATCAAATCAGGCGCTTTGCATCGGGCCAACGGCGGCTACCTGATCCTCGACTGCCGCGAGGTGTTGATCAACCTGTTCTCCTACGAGGCCCTGAAGCGCTGCATCCGTAACCGCGAGGTCAAGATCGAGGACATGGCGGAGCAGTTCCGCCTGTTTGCCACCGTTTCCCTCAAACCGCAGCCGATCCCCCTGAAATGCAAGATCATCCTGATCGGCACGCCGATGCTTTATTACCTGCTATACCAGCTTGATCAGGACTTTCGCAAATATTTCAAGGTCAAGGCCGATTTCGACCGGATGATGAAAAACACCTGGGAAAACGTGCAGCAATATGCCCGGTTTATCGGCGCCAAATGCAGCGAGGAAGATCTCATTCATTTTGATCCGAGCGGCGTGGCCCGGGTGGTCGAATATTCAGCCCGCCTCATCGAGGACAAGAATCGCCTCTCGAGCCGCTTTCTCGACATCGCCGATCTGATCCGCGAGGCCTCCTTCTACGCCCGGCAGGGAGGAAAGGGCGAGGTTTCGGAAGCCCACGTGAACCTGGCGATCGAGGCCAAGATCTATCGCTCGAACAAGGTGGAAGAGCGGATCCAGGATTTTATCGACGACGGCACCATCCTGGTCGATACCGAAGGGGAAGTGGTCGGTCAGATCAACGGCCTGTCGGTCTATATGCTCGGCGACTACTCTTTCGGCAAGCCTTCGCGGGTGACCGTGCGTACTTACCTGGGTAAAGGGAACGTGGTCAACATCGAGCGCGAGGCCAAGCTCTCCGGACCGATCCACGACAAGGGCGTACTGATTATGACCGGGTTTCTCGGCAACCGTTACGCCCAGGACAAACCCCTGGCCCTGGCAGCCTCCATCTGCTTCGAGCAGTCCTACTCCGGGGTCGAGGGCGACAGCGCCTCATCCACCGAGCTCTACGGACTGTTGTCCTCGCTCTCCCAACTGCCGCTGCGCCAGGGGGTCGCGGTAACCGGTTCCGTCAACCAGCGCGGCCAGATCCAGCCCATCGGCGGCGTCAACGAAAAGGTCGAGGGTTTTTACACGGTCTGCAAGGCCAAGGGGCTGACCGGCGAGCAGGGGGTGATCATCCCCGTCCAGAACGTAAAGAACCTCATGCTCAAAAATGAGGTCATCGCGGCGGTGCGCGAAGGTCGGTTCCACATCTGGGCGGTTTCCACCATCGACGAGGGAATCGAGATTCTCACCGGCATCCCCGCCGGCGAACGCACCGAGGACGGCACCTGGCCTGAAGGGACCGTCAACTACCGGGTGGATAAGCGCCTGTGGGGTATGGCCGAGGCGCTTCGCAAGTTTGGCAAAAGCGCCGATAAAAAAACCACCGAAGAGTAAACGTTGAAGCGGATTTTCCGCTTCACGGATAAACACCACGGATGAGAAGCCGACCAGGGGAGGTTGCCAGTTTGACCTCCCCTCACTGTGTTTATGGTCGTAAAATTCGAGTAGGGAAACCCTGCCCGCGAATGGGGGGGGCGCCCTATTGAAGCGCAACATCGTTCTGTTAGAAATAAATCGCAATGACCATGATGATCCTGCGCAGGTTCGGCAGTTTTCGATCGCCGTTACGGGTGAGCAGGAAAACCCACCGGAGGGAAGGAGTTGGATATGTTCGGGATAGTAAAGGAAAAGGCGCTGGGGGGAGCAGACTCGGTGCTTCTGCCGTTGGTGCTGGCGGTGTCATTGGTTGCGACCGGTTGCGGCGGCGGGGGCGGCGGTAGCACTGCACCCGGCCCAACCACCTCCCACCCTCATCGCGACCTCGGTGGAGGTCGAAGGCGGGTTCGAGGACATCGCCGTGGCGGAAATCGAGGGATTTGTCGCCAACCTGACCGCCACCATCTTCATAATCAGGGGGCAGCTGGTTGACTTCAGCAACAACCCCACCTTCCGGGGCGGCGTTGCGGCGGATCTCGCCGAACGGGTGAAGGTCGAAGCCGAAGGGCCGATCGTCGACGGCACCTTGCTGGCAGAGAAGACCACCTTCAAAGAATCGGTCCGGATCGAAGACAATGCCGACGGCGCAATTGTCGGCAACGAGGTGAGCCTAGAAGGTCTGGGGCTGACCGTAATCGTCTCTGATCAGATCACCGACAACCGCATCTCCCCGGCTGATCCGGTGGGTGCGGGGGACAACCTGAGAATCCGCGGCCGCCTCACCGGTGAGACTCTGGACACCATCGTGGCGACCCGCATCGAAAAAATAAGCCCGACCAACCAGGTGGAATTGCAGGGGCCGGTCAGCGTCATCAGCCGTCCGAATGTGACCATTGTCGGTATCGTCGTCGACACCTCGACCATCAGCGAAGCGGATCCGAGCGGTTCCAATTTTGAAATCGAGGATGTCAAGGTGACCGCCGACCAGTTCTTCGCCGCGCTGAGTGCCGGCGAGACCGTCAAGGCGCGCGCCGACCTCTCGATCCCGCTGGTCTGGGACCAGATTGAGCTCGAACTGGAGGACGACAACTAAACGACCTCTGGGCTCTTCCTTTGGCGGCCCGGAAGCGGGCCGCTTTTTTTTGAAAAAATTACGACCGCTTCTGGGTGGTCGCTTGTCTTTCTGACCTTGTTTATGATGAAATAAGGTTTCGTTTACCTTCGAACTTTCCCCGAAACGGCTTCTTGCCGAAGAAGGAGACGGGTATGCCCGCGAAAAATGATCAGACGCTGTTCGCCCCTGCAGCCAGGGCGGACGCCCAGACCCTGAAGCGCCAGGCGGAATTTTTTTCCGAGGCTCATATCACCAGGCATCTGCTCGATGCCATTCCCAATATTCTGTTGATCCTCAACGAACAACGGCAGATCGTCTATACCAACAAGGCCCTGATGGACCTGGTCGGCGTCGATGCATCGGCCATGCTTCATGGCATGCGCCCGGGCGAAGTGCTGGAATGCGCGGAGGCCGGCAAAGCCGTCGGCGGCTGTGGCACCAGCGATATCTGCAGCACCTGCGGAGCGGTTCTGGCCACCCTTGCCGGGCTGTCGGGCACGAGCGATGTCAGGGAATGCTGCATCACCCGGACTGTAAATGGCCAGACCCAGTCAATGGACCTGCGGGTCTGGGTAACCCCTCTTGAATACCATGGCGAGAGATTCTGCATTTTTGCGGTGACCGATATCAGTCACGAAAAGCGCCGCCGGACTCTGGAGCGAATTTTCTTTCACGATCTCCTGAACGTGGCCGGCAGTATCCGGGGATTTGCCGAACTGCTCCGGGACTACGATCCGGCGGACAAGAAAACCATCTTCAGTCTCATTCATTCGACTGCGGAGAGGATCATCGAGGAGATCGAGACCCAGCGCACCATCGGGGCGGCCGAAAGCCACGAACTTCAGGTCAATCCGGAAATGATCGCCTCGCGGATGGTTCTGGGCAAGACGGTCGAGCTCTACAGCCATCATGAGGCCGCCCGGGATCGTAAGCTGGAAATCGCCGCCGCAAGCGAGAGTGTCCTTTTCCCCAGCGACGAAGTCGTTCTCGGCCGGGTGCTAGGCAACATGGTCAAAAACGCCCTGGAGGCTTCGGCCCCGGGGGAGACCGTGACCATCGGGTGCGGCCGGACGGAGGACAATAAGAAAATCGAGTTCTGGGTTCATAACCCGGCCATGATCTGCCGGGAACGACAGAAACAGATTTTCCGGCGGTCTTTCTCGACCAAGGGGCAGGGGCGTGGATTGGGAACCTACAGCATGAAGCTGTTGAGCGAATATCTTCGCGGAGAGGTGTCATTCTCCAGCGCCGAAGGAGAGGGAACCACCTTCCGGGCCCGCTATCCGCTGGAAATGCCGGAGGAATAACCGGGCCGGGATGAGGCAGGCGATGCGTCTGGTTGGTCCAGTCTTACCGCTGGCCGAGGCCGGGAAGATACGAGCGGAGTAGGAACCGAAGAGGCCGTCCGGCGTCTGCTTACAACCGCGGATGCTCACCGACGTGGCGGGAAAAAGCCGCTCAGCGCATAGGCTACCACCCACATGATCGATGCGACCAGCAGCGCCGAGGAGATGCCGTACTTCAGCCAGACTCCCCAATAAATGGTTGTCTCGGAATGGATGGCGCCGTCGGGGTTCAACAGCCAGGCCAGGTACATGATGATGCCGCCGGCGAAAACCCCTGTCCCCGCAGCAAAAATAGCGCAAGCAGTTAGTCGTTTTTGCATCGTGAAGCTCTCTGCATAAACCGATCCCCTCAATTGAATGGAAGACCTGAATCGCCCGGATTGTCGCGGTGCATTTTAATACTACAAACGAATGCCATATCGCTGCGCGGCCAGAACGATCAGGAAGTAAAGAGCGATCATCAGCCCGAGCGACAACAGCAGGGCAATGAAAAAGTTCAGGCCGTTCTTGAGCAAAAGCGGCAACATCAGAAACAGGCTGAGAGATGGAAGAACCAACCAGAAGATGCTGGTGGAAAGCTGCGCCACCTGCTCGGCGTTGCGGGTATCGATATAGAGCCAGACCAGCGCCAGTACCGAGATGGTTGGCACCGAGGCTACGATCGCTCCGAGCAGCGAGCTGCGTTTGGCGATTTCCGAAACCGCCACCACCAGAACTGAGGTCAAAACGAGCTTCAGCAGGTAATAGGACATGACATCTCCCTGGTTTTTTAGAACCTGCGCTGCTTTGCTATAGCTTGTTAATTTTACGATAAAACTCCCGGGATCTTGGCGAGTTTTGGGGCGCGGCGGCAACGAATTTTTCAATAAAGGCTTGAATAAATCTCATAAGAATAATATCATCCCCGCGCTTGTTATTTTAAATTACTGGGGAGGGTTTGATGAAAAACAAACTTGGAATGGTTCTGTTCGGGATTGCGGCATGCCTTTTCTGGAGTTCTGTGGCTCTGGGCGCCGAGCAGATGTACGCTGGAGTTCAGGCTGGCGCAGTGTTTCTCGAAGACGCCGATACCGAAGGGATCGACATTGAATTCGATACCGGCTTTGGCATTCTCGGTGCCCTTGGTTACGATATGGGGCAGTTGCGCCTTGAAGGCGAATTCGGTTACCGGGAGAACGATGTCGATCGCATTGAAATTTTCGAGGTCGATGGGGAGGCTTCTGCGGTAAGCCTGATGGTAAACGGTTTTGTGGATTTCGAGACCCAGGGCACGGTCACCCCTTTCGTCGGCGCGGGTATTGGCATTGCCAACATCGAGGTTGAACTGGAGGGTGATGACGAGGATGATACCGTCTTTGCCTACCAACTGGCCGCGGGCCTCGGCCTTGCTCTGACCGAAGTGACCACCCTGGATCTGAGCTACCGGTTTTTCGCCACCTCCGACCCCGAGTTCAGTGGGATCGAAAGCGAATACCACAGCCACAACGCCATGGTGGGGCTGCGCTTGGCGTTCTAACGATCTTTTGCACTCCTGATGTCATTCCCGATCGGGGTCCCCTCCGGCCGTTGCTTTCGGCCGTGAGGGGACTTTTTTTATGGGAAACGCTGCTTATTCAGATCCGTTGCTCCGTCCCAGCCAGTGGTTCGGCACCCGGTCCCGCCAGCCCATCTGCTCGAGGAGGGAGGTAAATGTCGCATCCAGCGGCGCGACCAGGGTGAGTACCTCCCCGCTGCGGGGATGGACAAGGGAGAGTTCGGTGGCCGCCAGCAGCAGACGATGGCAGCCGAACTGCTCCCGGAAGAAGCGGTTGTGCTTTCCTTCGCCGTGCTTGGTGTCGCCGATAAGGGGGTGGAAGATGTGTTTCAGGTGCCGCCTGATCTGGTGTTTTCGCCCGTTTCGGGGGTAGGCCTCGATCAGTGAATAACGACTGGTGGGATAGCGGCCCACGGCAAACGGAAGCTCCGCCTCGGCCAGGCGCCGATAACCAGTTGTCGCGGGCTGGGGTCTCTTGTTCCGCCTGGCCCGGGTGTCGGTCATGCGGTCCAGGTCTTCGGTCAGGGGATAATCGATCAGCCCCTCGGTTTCGGTGATCCCGCGTACCACCGCCAGGTAGGTCTTGGCGATTTTCCCCAGCGTAAAGCGCTCTCCCAGCTGGCGTGCCGTCTGGCGATCGAGGGCGAACAGCAGAACTCCGGAGGTCGGCTTGTCCAGGCGGTGGACGGGGTAAACCCGCTGTCCGATCTGGTCGCGCAGCATCTGGATGGCAAAGCGGGTTTCGCGCCGGTCGATCTCGCTGCGATGAACCAGCAGACCCGAGGGTTTGTTGACCGCAATGCAATGTTCGTCACGGTAGATAATGTCGAGAGTTTCCAGTGTCTTCCCCTTGCCCGGTGCCCGGCCGAGCGAGCTCGGATTTTTCCGGGTGGATGGTATACTTCGAAAAGATATGGATGGCGCTGTGCAACAGCGGTTGGCTCATTGAGCTGGCTGCGTGAAGAGGGGGTAATTTAATGGTCGGTCTCTTTATTCGCTGGGTCATCCAGACCCTGGCCATCATGGCCGCCGCCTACCTGATCAAAGGAATCGAGGTGCACGGGGTTGTTTCGGCCTTTTTCGCCGCCGCCCTGCTGGGGGTGCTCAACGCCCTGCTGCGACCGATACTGCTGCTGGTGACCCTGCCGATCAACATCCTGAGTCTGGGCCTGTTCACCTTCGTCATCAATGGCCTGCTGCTGATGATGGTTTCAGGGGTGATCGGCGGTTTCACCGTACACGGATTCTGGCCGGCGGTTTTCGGGTCGCTGATTATCAGCCTGACCAGCTGGCTGCTGACCTCGCTGGTCAGCGACCAGGGACGGATGGAAGTCATTTCCTTGCGCAGGCGCGGTGATCACTGGGAGTAAGCTTGCCAAGGTCCGGGACGGAAGAAGGCGTTAGTTTTTGTGGTCTTTTTTCTTCTCCCTCACCAGTTTTTTTCCTTCCTTGATTTTATGCGGTTTGCACACATGGCCTTTTTTTTCAGTGACGGAACCGCATTTTTCGCATTCATAGAGGCCCGGCTTCGGTTTGGCCTCATCCTTTCCCTTGAGACATTTGCCCATCCTTCGACTCCTGCGCCCGATCGCCGTAGTTTAGCTTTCGACCTCTAATTAGTATCTTAGCCTCTGCCGGACGAACTTCCAACGTTTGTTGTTGTTACTGGCCGGAACTCTGAACCATGGCGAGGGCCTGCTCGGCCTCGAGGATCACCCGCCACAAGTCGCCGCTATCGCCCATCCCCACCTTGATCAGGAAGCCGGCAATGCCCAGATTGGTGCGGGCTCGAAATAGTTCGACCTGGCGTAAAAAATCCTCTCCCGGCGCCGCGTGATTCTCCATATAGGTGTCGAGAAATACCTGGTCGGGGTATTGGTCGATAATTCCCGGATGGTTGAAGAACTGGTTGCGGAACTGGGCTAGGAAACAGCCGACGTCGAAGGCCGGCGGCAGGCAGAAGGAGCTCTCGAAATCGATGGCCGCCACGTACCGGGTGTTGGCGTTGTCGAGGTTGTCTTGGCCGATGATGATGTTTTTCGGATGAAAGTCCCCGTGTCCCTGAACCAGCCCCCGGGAGCTTGCGGCCAACAGCTTTCGCTCTTCTGCGCGCACCCTGTCCATAATTTCGGCAGCGCGGCGGGTATGGCGATGGCTGATTTCGCTAAAGCGCTGGAGATAGCGGTCAAGCCGCTGCTCCTCTATGGCCCCGAATTCCGCCGCCGGTGTCAGCTGCAATCGGCAGTTGTGCAGGCGGGCCAGCCAGCGGGCGGCCAGTTGCACATAATGGTGGCCGTCAGCGACCGGAGCGTTGATCAGCTTGTCGAACAGGGACTTGCCGCGAAGTCCCTGCTGAATCAAGGTCATGGTCGACGGGTCCTCATCGATGGGACAGGGGACCCGGAACGGGCCGTCGCGGAATCCCTGCTCGGCAATGGCCTCCAGGATGTGGTGGGCCCGTTCGGCCGATTGCCACTGGTGATTGCTGGAGAGGGTGCGGATGATGATGCGCTCGCGCACCTCGTCCCTGCCCTTGGCGCCAAAGGTGACTTCGGTGACCAGGCTTTTGGCGCCGGCCTTGGGGATTTCCTTGAAAAAGGGCCGACAGCGGCCCTTCTTGATCTCCAGGGCCAGCTCATGAATGTCTGCCACGGGATGGTCGAACAGGGTCGGATAGAGCCCGGCATAATCGGCCCCGTGGGTATCGGTTCCGGCAATTGCGGTGAACCGGTCGCGGTGCCAGTCCCGCAGTCCGCGGCTGTTTTCCCGGACGCTGTGATTGGAATTGAAGATTTCGACCGCGTCCAGCAGGGGAGTGTGCAGATCCTCCGGGGCGGGAATCCGCATGTTCCGATAGGGGTGGGCCCAGACCAGCGCCGCCTTCGGAAACCGTTGGCGAATGGTCCTCAGCGGGGTATCCCTTTCCAGGCTCTGGTCGGCCCCGTAGACCAGAATATCACCCAGCTCGGGAGTTCGGATCTCCTGCCCGGAGAGGATCAGGAAGTGTTCCGGAACCCCGGCCTGACGGCGTAGATCCTTCAGTTCGTGCGCGCTCCAGAGGTAGTGGTGGTCGGTCAGCACGATCCCCTGGAGTCCTTTGGCGAAAACCCGGGCAATCAACTCCAGAGCGCTCACGTGACTGCAGGCGGAATGCTCCAGGGTATGACAGTGCATTTCAATCAGCACGGGGCCCCCTTCCAGGACGGACGCTAGATGCTGGGTCAATTTTACACCAAATGCCCCCGCTGCACAGCCATGGGCGAACGGTTTATGCCCGCCCGGGCCAGGCGCCACGACCTTGACATGCCTTTAATTGGGGATAAACTTCATTTAAAGCAGGTAACTGCCCGTTAAGTAAAGGTTTTGTTTCTTGGTGGCGGGGTCTGGGGATGGCCGGCCAGGAAAGGAACCGGGACCGTCTCTCAAAGCGTCTCATGGCTGGGAGAGGGAAGGAGTAAATCATGAACGTTTTCGATTTTGCCATGGATATCGAGCGAAGCGGCATCAAATATTACCAGAGATTGGCCCAGAAGGCCGAAGCGATGGGCATCAGGCGGATTTTTTCGATGATGGCCAGGGATGAAGAGGAGATGCTCGAAAAATTTCAGGCGATGCGGGCAAGGGTTCAGCACACCACCATGGAAGATTCCCGGACCTTGGAGCGCGCCGACAACATCTTCAACAGGCTGCTGGATGAGCGCGACGCTCTGGATCTGAAGACCGACCTTGAAGCCTACACATATGTCGTCGAGGTCGAAGAGGCGATTTGCCGGCTTTATGAAGACGCGGCTGAGCGCGAATCCAACCCCGAGGTCAAGGGGTTGTTGCAGAAAATCGGAGCCGAAGAACATCGGGAGCTCGAACGGCTGCAGAATCTCTATGACTTCGTGAATGCGCCCAACGAGTATCTGGCCTGGGGGGAGTTCAGCAACCTGGATGAGTTCCATAACTTCGGCCGGTACGAAGGATGACACGATTCCGGGCCCAATTCACGAGATAAAAAAGCCGCGTCATTCCCCTGGGAAATGCGCGGCTTTTTTCCGTCAGCAGGGCACTGACCAGATTTTTGTCTGAGAACTCAGTCCAGCAGCGGAATGACAAAAACCGGTCTCTTGGACTTACGCAGGACCTTCTCGGCAACACTGCCCAGAAAGGTATATTCCACAGCGCCCTTGCCATGGGTCCCCATGACGATAACGTCGGCATCGATTTGGTCGGCAACCAGCAGGATCTGGGGGATCGGGTGACCATGAACCACCATGACCTGTTCGACCCGCTTCAGATCCTCCGGATGATCGGCAAGTTCGTCCTCGGCAAACTTCTTCAGGCGGTTTTGAATTTCGACGCGAGCTTCTTCCTCGTTCTTTTTTTCGAACTTGTCGAGGCTTCCCTGGCCCATCACCGTTGAAATGTAGGCGCGGACCGAGGCATCGACATCCGGCACCACATGCAGCAGGTGGAGTCTGGCGTTGTTGCGCCGGGCCATCATTACCGCATGCTTGAAGGCATGGACTGAGTTCGGGGTAAGGTCGGTGGCAACCAGAATGTTGCTGTAATTGGGAAGCATGGCGTTCTCCTTGAATCGGAAGCAACCTTTTCATTTATTCTATCACCCAATTTCGGTTGGGCGAACGCGGCCGGGATGATGGCTCGATAGAAAAAGGGGAGGCTGCCCGCCTCCCCTTCGATTGCATGGAAACCGATTTATTTCCCGCTGTTCAGGGCGCCGTCGATCAACTCCTTGCCGACAACGTCGTAGAACTCGGGGTAGATGGTCATCAGCTTATCTTTCCAGGCCTTGCGCTGTTCGGGGGTCAGGTCGTGAACGGTGGTGGTGCCGGCGGCCTTGATCTCGGCCAGGTAGCGCTCATCCATTTCCTGGGCAAGCTTGTTACCATATTCGGTGGCTTCCTTCATCGCCTGGCTGATCAGTTCACGTTGGTCGTCGGAGAGCTTTTTCCAGAACAGCTTGCCGGTGACGACCATGTAGCCGAGGTAGCCATGGTTGGACATGGTCAGGTCCCTCTGTACCTCGTTGAATTTTTTGGTGTAGAAATTGGACAGCGGATTTTCGGCCGCATCAACGACACCCTGCTGCAGGGCGCTGTATACCTCGGAGAAGGGGAGGACCTGGGGGTTGGCGTTCAGGGCCTTGAACTGGGCCTCAAGCACCTTGGAGGACATGATCCTGAACTTCAGGCCGGCAGCATCTTCGGGCTTGATCAGGGGCTTGTTGGCCGAGAGCTGCTTGAAGCCGTTGTCCCAATAGCCCAGGCCGACCAGGCCCTTTTTGCCGACCATATCGAGAAGCTTCTGGCCGACTTCGCCGGTGAGAACACCGTGGAGGTGGTCGACGTCGTCGAACAGGAAAGGCAGGTCAAACAGCTGCAACTGGGGCACGAAGCTGGTGAACTTGGAGAAGCTCGGAGCGGCGATCTGGATGGCGTTCATGGAGATGGCTTCGATGGCGTCGCGGTCGTCGTACAGCGAAGCGTTGGCGTAGACCTCGACCTTGATCTCGCCCTTGGAGCGCTCTTCGACGAGTTTCTTGAAATACTCGGCGGCCTGACCCTTGGGCGTGTCGACGGCTACGACGTGGCTGAACTTGATGACCACCGGCTTGGCGAATACCGGAGTGGCCGCCAGCAGCAGGATCATCAGTCCGATCAGAAAACCTAACTTGCGCATAAATTTCTCCTCCTAATCTTGGGTTCTCTGGGAGGGGTTCCTATAACCGCCCCCATTCAGGGTGTTGCATATCTTCAATTCTGCCGGACGGTCCCTGGCCGGACCGGCAGAACTGAATTCTGGTTAGCCCCCGTACATCAGTTGGGGCAGCCACAAGGAGATGGCCGGGACGTAGGTGATGACCAGCAGGCCGACAAGCAGGAAAAAAAACCAGGGGAGCGAGGCCTTGACCACCTCGCCGAGGCTCAGTCCGGATATGCCGCTGGCGACGAACAGGTTGAGGCCGACCGGCGGAGTCAGCATGCCGATCTCCATGTTGACGGTAATGATGACGCCGAGGTGGATCGGGTCGATGCCCAACTTCATCGCCACCGGGAAAATCAGCGGAGCGATGATCATGATCAGGCTCGACGGCTCCATGAAGTTGCCGGCCAGCAACAGCAGCAGGTTGATGAAGATCAGGAACATGAACTTGTTGAGATTCATGCCGATAATCAGGTCAGCCAGTTGCTGGGGAATCTGCTGGATAGTCAGCAGGTAGGCGAAGATCATGGCATTGGCAATGATGAACATGATCATGGCCGCCGTGCCTGCCGAGGCTTTGATAACCTCGGGGATCTGCTTCCAGGAGAGATCCCGATAGATGAATTTAACCACGATGAATCCGTATACTGCCGATACCGCGGCGGCTTCGGTGGGGGTGAAGAGGCCGCCGTAAATTCCGCCGATAATGATGACGATGACGAACAGGCCCCAGGAGGCGTCCTTGAACGATTCCCAGATTTCCTTGAAGGGAGCCCGCTGGGTTTTTTTGAAGCCAGCCCGCCGTGCGGCAAGGTAGGTGACGACCATCAGTCCGCCGCCCAGGAAGATGCCCGGCATGACGCCGGCCATGAACAGCTTGCCGATCGATTGCTCGACGGTTACGCCGTAGACGATCAGGACGATGGAAGGCGGAATCAGAATGCCAAGCGAGCCCGAGCAGACGATCGAGCCGACCGAAAAGGGGCTGCTGTAGCCGTCGTCCTTGATGGCGCCGATCATGATCGATCCGATTGCCGCCACGGTTGCCGGCGATGAGCCGCTGACCGCGGCGAAGATGATGCAGGCGAAGATCGCCGACATCGGCAGGCCGCCGGGCAGGTGACCGACCACGGATCGGGCGAAACGGATGATGCGCGACGCTGCCCCCCCCTGGGAGAGGAAATTGCCGGCCAGAACGAACAGCGGGATCGCCATCAGGGCGAACTTGTCCAGCGAGGTGAACATCTTCTGGGCGATGATCAGGGTCGGCTGGTCGGTGAACAGCAGCATGGTGACGGTGGTCGAAAGCCCCAGGGCAACGGCGATGGGAACCCCGATCAGGAGCAGTCCGAACAGCAATCCAAACAGAGTCAGTGTGGCCATTGTATCAATGCTCCTTCATAACCATGTCATAGGAGAACTGGTCCCCGGGGACCTTCAAGAGCTTGATGATCTTCAGAATCACCTGGTAAGAGGCGATCGACATGGAGATCGGGACGCACAGGTAGATGATCCAGAAAGGAAGCTCCAGATCGATGGAGACCTGCTCCAGTTCGTAGTTGAACACGCAGAAGTTGTACCCCCACACGATCAGCGCAATAAGATAGATGACGATGATCACCAGGCTGAAGGAAAGCAGGTACTTGGCCACCTTGGGCCTCAACTTCTGGATGACGATGGTCACCCCCAGGTGCATGCCGATCTTGAACCCGTAAGCGGCTCCGAACAGGGCGCTCCAGATGAACAGATAGGAGGTCAGTTCGCCGGCCCAGGTCAGCGACATGTTAAAAACATAGCGCAGCACGACGTTGATAAAGGCCACCAGTGTCGCAATGGACATGGTGAGCATCATCACCGTCGTGCTGAAGATTTCCAGGTATCTGTCCAGTCTGTCAAACATCAGGTGTCCTCACTCTTTCGGCTTGGGTGGATTGATTTAGAGGGGATTGCAGCGAACGTTGGTTCCGCCGGCAACGGCTTTAGTTGGCGGGGCTCGCATGAATCAAAAAAATAATAATCTGTTTTAAAACCCACGCAAGGGGTTTAGCGTTGGATGCGTTAACCCTTTTTGGGAAGGGTCGTGGGTGTCTTCGGGTGATGAATGGCAAATAGCGGCCTTTTCATATCTCAGGCACCTTGGAGTACTGAGCAATAATGATGCCACAGATGATCAAGTCAAGTAAAACATGATTATGCATAAGTTGACACCACCGTCTTGAAAAGGGCGTTTGGCAGAAGATTTAATACTTGTGTGACAGGTTTTGAGCACGGTCATGAGATGGGTATGAGGTTGATTTATAAGCAGATTGTTGTGGTGTTTTATCGCAGAAGATGAGCAGGACGCTTGCCGGGCTGGCTTGCGGGTTGGCTTGGGTTAACTTTGCGAAGGTCAACGCTAGAGGCGGTTTCCAGTGCGTAAGGCAGACCTGTTTTGTTGGATAGAATCACAGGTTTTGCAACGGTTGGCGGAGGGGGGCGGTCAGTAATTATAAGAAAAACAAAAAAGAGTTCTTTTTTGAATTAATACATCGTCAAGAAGAGGCCTCAGGATAAAGTTGTAAGAGTTCGGTTTCAGGGGGAGTGTCCCGCCGTGGCGAAGGGTGGCCATTTTGGGCGGAAAGTCGGCGGGTGCGGTCTCTTGCAATGCAACTACTCAGGGTGGCGCTGGGCGGTTACTGCGGAACAGTTGCCCGATGGAGCGGAAAAGGGCTTTGGCACCCCGCCAGAGTATCGGCAACAACCAGACCATAAGCAGAATGAACAGGGCGAGCAGTGCCAAGAACAGAGCAGGGTGATTCAGGGCGATCCACAGCCCACCGATTACCGCGAGGTCCTCTGTCAGGGAGGCTATCCAGTTGGTCACGGGTTCCGGCGAAGTATTGATCAATACTCGCGTGCTTGCCTTGGTCGCATGGGTGGCTGCGGCCAGCCCCCCGCCGAGTATGCCGGCGGCCAGGGCGAGGGTGGGATTGACGTCGCCAACTGCACCTGCCGCCAGAAGGGCACCGGCAGGGATACGAATAAAGGTGTGAAGGCCGTCCCAACTGGTGTTGTTTTGGTTCAGCGTGAATT
>NPID01000189.1_pt1 | contig 35531 bp, 29 predicted proteins | sample 8637491 | NCBI WGS metagenome assembly NPID01 (sample SAMN07420843, study PRJNA396082) | bioreactor metagenome | isolation source: sample BA6 brine-fed electro-methanogenic bioreactor BA | place: Japan: Kochi | collected 2016-06-14 | reverse complement strand
TGTCGATCGGCTGAATGCCGTGCTCGCTCATGATGGCGTCATCGGTGCCGCGACGGCCCAGAATGCCGCCATGCACCTTGGGGTGCAGGGTCTTGACCCGGCCGTCGAGCATTTCGGGAAACCCGGTAAACTCGGATACGTCCTTGACGCTGAGCCCCTGCTCGCGCAGCAGCTTGGCGGTCCCTCCGGTAGAGAGGATTTCGACGCCGAAACCGCTTAATTCACGGGCGAAATCGACAACCCCCGTCTTATCCGAAACGCTGATCAGAGCTCGCTTGATGGTGGCCATGAAAATTCCTTTCTTTGCTGGCGATTCGTTTTATATCCGCTGCGGCTTAGCCGTTTACGCAATCCTAAAAACACGAAAAAACCGTCTTTCAGGCGGTTTTTTCAGAAATCGAGGGCGGCAAGGAAGGCCTTTTCGAAGGCCGGGGTTGCGGACAGGGGATAGGGCTTGAGGGATTCGGCCAGGGCCTCCACCTTGGCAGGGCCTGCGGGGTCCCGGAGCAGACGGCAGACTCCCTCCAGCGCACCGCCGGGGGTAAAGCGTACCTTATCTACCATGGTTGCCGGGAGCATGGCAACCCTTTTCAGGACCGTCGGAGCCAGTGAAAAGCCGAAAGCACCCGTCAGGACCACCCGCTCGACCTCGGCCGGGCGGAGCCCCGCGCGCTGCAGCAGGCAATCGGCGCCGGCGTGGACCGCCCCCTTGGCCAGCTGGAAATTGCGGATATCCTCCTGCGTCAGCAGCAAATCCACCGCAGCATCGCGATAGAGCCGCAGCCCCCGGCCTTGCCGGGATTCGACGATATACCGGGCGAGATTGCCCGGCACCTTCAGCGGATCGACGATCGCGCCGCCGGAATCGACCAGGCCGCCATCCAGGGCGGCGGCGATCGCCTCGACGAGTCCGCTGCCGCACACCCCCCGGGCCGGGCCGCCGCCGATGACAGTCAGGCGCAGGGAATCGCCTTCCAGACGAACCTGTTCCACGGCCCCTCGCTGCGCCGGCATCCCGCAGGAAATGCCGCCCCCCTCAAAAGCCGGCCCGGCAGCCACCGAGGTGGTCCACCATCGACCCTGCGCCCAGAGGGCCATTTCCCCGTTGGTCCCGACATCGAGATAGAAGGTGGTGGCCGCCGGTGGGTCGGCGGCGAACAGAAAGGCGACCAGGTCGCCGCCGACATAGCCGCTGACCAGGGGAAACAGGTAGCATGGAACCGGCAGGCCAAGCCCCGGTTCTTGCGACGCCAGCCAGGCTCCCTCCAGGGATGCGGGCCGGTGAGGTGGAAACAGGATGCTGTCGACATCGAGGCCGCGCAGCAGGTGACAGATGCCCGGGTTGCCGGCCCCGGCCGCTGCCGCAATCTGGCCGCGGGTTCGGCCGACCTGCCCCAGAAGATCGTCGACCAGGGCGCCGATCCCTTCGATCAGCAACTGCTGCAGACGCCGGGAATCTCCCTGGCGGGCGGCCTCCAGGCGGCGAATGATATCGCCGCCGAAGATCGCCTGGGGATTGCTTCGTTTGCCCTCGGCCACCGTCGCCCCCGCTTCGTCGAGCAGCCGCCCGGCCAGGGTGGTGGTCCCCAGGTCGAGGGCCAGGCGCAGCTTTTCCGGGCTCACCCTGCGGCTCCCGGGTCATTTTCCGGATAGACCCGCGGCACCCGTTTGCCGATGCCGCAGAAGACTTCGTAGGAAATGCTGCCGACCTTGTCGGCCCACTCCTCGGCGCTGATGCGGCCCCCCGGCCCCGCCCCCAGCAGGGTAACTTCATCGCCCACGGCGACGCCGGGGATATCCGTGACATCGACCATGATCCAGTCCATGCAGACGGTCCCGGCGACCCGGGCCCGCCGCCCGCGGATCAGCACCTCCCCGCGGTTGGTCAGCAGGCGGTTGTAGCCGTCGGCGTAACCGATCGGCAGGGTGGCCACCACCGTGGCCCGCTCAGCGGTGAACCGGTGACCGTAGGAGATGCCGGTCCCGGGCGGTACGGTCTTAATCGCCGCCACCCGGCTGCGCAGATTCATCACCGGCCGCAGGTCGATGCGATCGGCCAGCTGCGGCGAGGGCAGGCCGCCGTAAAGGGCGATGCCCGGCCTCACCAGGTTGCATTCGGGGATGTCGAGGGAGAAAACCGCCGCGCTGTTGCTGAGGTGCACATACTCGGGGTTGAATCCGGCGCTTCGCAGCTGGCCGAGGGCGTCGCGAAAACGGTCGACCTGAATGGCGTTGAAGGAGCACTCAAGCTCGTCGGCCAAAGCCAGATGAGAGATGAAGCCTTCCATCCGCAGCGCCTCCAGTGACGCCAGCTCTTGCAGCACCTCGGGCAGCTGCGGCGGCGTGAAGCCGACCCGCCCCATTCCCGAATCAAGCTTCAGATGGTACGGGCAGATGCGCCCCGCGGCCCGGGAGGCAGCGTTCAGCCGCCGCGCAACCTCGAGATCGAACAGGGTAAAGGACAGGCCGAAATCCAGAACCTCCTGTTCCTGGCCGGGATAAATCCCCCCCAGCACCAGCAATGGCCGGGTGACGCCGGCCCGGCGGACGGCGACCGCCTCCTCCACCAGGGCCACGCCGAACAGCTCGGCACCGCACGCCTGAAGAAAAGGGGCCACCCGGGCCGCGCCGTGGCCGTAGGCATCGGCCTTGACCACCGCCAGGGCCTTGCGCCGGCTGCCGGCGACAGAACGAATCTGCTGGAAGTTGTGTCCCAGCGCCTTCAGGTCGATTTCGGCAACGGTTGGACGACGGCCCGGCATCGGCAAGCTCCCACATCTTGGCAAAAGAGGGTGAACAAAAGAAAATTTTTATCACGCCCCAAGGCGGCTGTAAAGGTCAAACTCCCCATTCCGGCACGCGCCGTGCAGACAATAAGGTTGACACCAACTGCCGATTCCTATAGGCTTTTTCTCACTTTAACCGGAGGTAGCTCCATGTGTCTTGACCACGGAACCTTTTTGCTCATCGACGGCGACGAGGAGACCCCCCTGGAACACGTCGCATCGATTCTGACTGCCAACGGCCGGCTCAAACTGGTCGATGTTTTCGGCAAGTCCCGGGAGATCAAGGGCACCATCGGCGAAATCGACCTGATGAACAAAAGGATCGTGCTGAGCTGATTCCGCCGATGACGGCGGTCAGGCGACTCAAAATTCAACCACGTACATACCGCTAGGGGAGTTTTATACTGAGAGTTTCGCCACCTGCGAAACGACCCTTGGAACCTGATCCGGGTGATGCCGGCGTAGGGAAGCGGCGACAGCGGGAAACACCATTGCCAACGCCGCGCGCCCATTGAGGTTCGCGGCGTTTTTCATTTTTGCAAAGGAACAAGGCCATGATCAGCGGTCTCTATGTCATCACCGACGCCGACCGGGACGGACGGCTGCTCCAGCGGATTCGATCGGTCCTGCAGGGAGGCGCCAGGGTTGTCCAGTACCGGGATAAAGAGCGATCCCGCGAGCAGCGGATGGTCATCGCCCGGGAACTGGCCGAAGAGTGCCGCCGGCACGGCGCCGCCTTCATCGTCAACGACGATCCCGAACTGGCTTTGGCCTGCGGGGCCGACGGCGTCCACCTCGGCCAGGGCGACGTGAGCGTGGCCGCGGCCCGCAAGGTGCTCGGCCACGACCGGATCATCGGCGTTTCCACCCGCACCGTCGAACAAGCCCTGAAGGCCGAGACCCAGGGCGCGGATTACATCGGGGTGGGCAGCATCTATCCCACCGCGACCAAGCAGGACATCGAACTGGTCGGATTGGAAACCCTGCGCAGGGTCCGGCGGGCGGTGAACATTCCGATCGTCGCCATCGGCGGCATCGACCGCGAAGGAGCCGATCAGACCATCGAGGCCGGCGCCGACGCGGTGGCGGTGATTGCCGCGGTCATGGGGGACCCGGCCCCGGCCCTCGCCGCCCGGGAGATTGCCCTGCTGTTCAACCGGAAGCTCGACCATCCCCGCGGCCGGGTGCTCAGCGTTGCCGGCTCCGATTCGGGCGGCGGCGCCGGAATCCAGGCCGACCTGAAGACCATCAGCCTGCTCGGCTCCTTTGCCACCAGCGCCCTGACCGCGCTGACCGCCCAGAACACCCGCGGCGTACGCGGCATCCACCCCTGCCCGGCCGACTTCGTCGCCGATCAGATAGAGGCGGTGCTGAGCGACCTGGGTACCGACACGGTCAAAACCGGCATGCTCTTTTCGGCGCAGATCATCGAGGCGGTTGCCGACGCCCTGGAGCGGCGCAGCCTGCTCGCCGTGGTCGATCCGGTGATGATCGCCAAGGGCGGGGCCCCGCTGCTCCAGCAGGAAGCGGTGGACGCCCTGCAACGGCGGCTGATCCCCCTCACCTATCTGCTCACCCCCAACCTGCCCGAGGCCGAGGCCCTTTCAGGGGTGGCGGTGAACAGCGAAGCCGACATGGAACGGGCCGCCCGCAAGCTGCAGGCGATGGGGGCCCGCAACGTCCTCCTCAAAGGGGGGCACCTCCAGGGCGAGGCGGTCGATCTGCTGCTGGCTGCGGACCGGCTGCACCGCCTGCCCGAAGAGAGGCTGGACACCCCCAACACCCACGGCACCGGCTGCACCTACTCGGCCGCCCTCGCCACCTTTCTCGCCCAGGGCCTGCCGCTGGTGCAGGCGGTGAAAAAGGGTAAAGCGTTCATTACCGAAGCGATCCGCACCGCCGTACCGCTCGGTACGGGACACGGCCCGGTCAACCACTGGCAGGCGGCCAAGGCCGCAAGGCCAGATCAGGAACCTAACTAATCAGCGGAGGCGCCGGCGGATTCGCCGGGCTCCCGACTCCCAACCCCTTGAGGTTTAAAATGACTCAGCTTGAAGCCGCCCGCCAGGGCATCGTCACCGACCAAATGAAACAGGCGGCCGCCGCCGAAGGGATCGCTCCGGAACTGCTGCGCGAGCGCATCGCCGAAGGGACCGCGATCATCTGCCACAACGTCAAGCGCACCAGCGGCGTTCCGCTGGCCGTGGGCAAGGGCCTGCGCACCAAGATCAACGCCAACATCGGCACCAGCAAGGACGACAAGAGCATCGACAAAGAGCTGGAAAAGGCCCGCGTGGCCGTGGCCGCAGGCGCCGACGCCATCATGGACCTTTCGACCGGCGGCCCCATCGACGAGATCCGTCAGGCCATCATCAACCAGACCAGCGCCTGCATCGGCTCGGTACCGCTCTACCAGGCAGCGGTCGACACGGTGACCCGCAAGAACAAGGCGATGGTCGACATGACGGTTGACGAGATCTTCGAGGGGATCGTCAAGCACCTCGAAGACGGGGTCGACTTCATCACCGTTCACTGCGGGGTCACCCGCGCCACCGTCGAACGGATGGACAAGGAGGGACGGATCATGGAAGTCGTCTCCCGCGGCGGCTCCTTCACCGTCGAATGGATGACCCATAACAACGCCGAGAATCCCCTCTACGAACACTTCGACCGGCTGCTCGAGATCGTCAAGCCCTACGACGCGACCCTGTCCCTCGGCGACGGTTTCCGCCCCGGCTGCATCGCCGACGCCACCGACCGGGCCCAGATCCACGAACTGATCGTCCTCGGCGAACTGACCCAACGGGCCTGGGATGCCGGCGTCCAGGTCATGATCGAGGGCCCCGGGCACGTGCCGCTGAACCAGATCGAGGCCAACATCCAACTGCAGAAGCGCCTTTGCCACGGGGCCCCCTTCTACGTTCTCGGCCCCCTGGTCACCGACATCGCCCCCGGCTACGACCACATCACCTGCGCCATCGGCGGCACCCTCGCCGCGTCCGCCGGGGCCGACTTTCTCTGTTACGTCACCGCCAGCGAACACCTGCGGCTGCCGACCGTCGAGGATGTGCACGAGGGCGTCATGGCCTGCCGGATCGCCGCCCATGCCGCCGACATCGTCAAGGGAGTGCCCGGGGCGATCGAAAAGGACATCGCCATGGCCAGGTGCCGCAAAAAGCTGGACTGGGAAGGGCAGTTCGCCCTCGCCCTCGATCCGGAAAAGGCCCGCCGCCTGCGCGCCGAGTCGGGGGTCGACGAAGAGCACGGCGCCTGCACCATGTGCGGCGAGTTCTGCGCCTACAAGGTGATGAACGAACGCAAGGGGAAGCAGGCGGCGCTCTGATGTCCGACGCGCTCTGCTAACCTGCTCTGAAGCCCCGGACAGATTCTTGCCGGGGCTTTTTTTCCGGGTTTCGACGAGAATTTTCAACCGTTCCACAGCCGGTCCAAAACCGGCAGGGCAAAAAATTCCAGCAGCCAATCAAGCCCCCGCTGCCCTTGACACCCTCCCCCATTCCTGAATTAATAAAACATGTATGCGGCCTTCAGAAGCGGCCGGTCCGCCGGGGCCGTCCGCCCCCTCAACGGACCGGCGCCCACCCGCGGGAGGATGTCTCCATCATGTTCAAGCGTCTCGGCCCCCTCTGCCTCATCCTGAGCCTCGCCTGGCCGGTCTTTGCCCAGCAATCGAAACCCGCCGCCCAGGGACCGGCGCCCGCGCTGGTGGTGACCGCCCCGGTCGAGGCCGCTCGGCCCCGCATCCCCCGGACCTTCATCGGCACCGCCGAACCCCGCTACAGTGCCGCCGTCGCCACCGAGGTGGAGGGACTCGTCGAAACCCTCGAAGCCCGCCAGGGCGACCGGGTGGAAAAGGGGCAGCCCCTTGCTCGTCTGCGCACCTACCGGGTTAAGCTGCTGCTCGATGAAGCCCGAGCCAGACTGAGGGAGGTGCAGGCCCGGATCGCCAAGGCCCGGGCCGACGTGGACCGGGCGCAGAGACTCTTTGGCGACCGATTCATTTCCGAGGAAGAACTGCAAGAGCGGGTGACCGCGCGGGATGCGCTGACGCAGGAGGCCCATCGCCACCGCGCCACGGCCCGCATCCTCGAAGACCGCCTTTCCCGCATGATCATCAAGGCCCCCTTCGCCGGGCGGGTGATCAGCGAGGAGACCGAGGTCGGCCAGTGGCTCGACGAAGGGGAGGCGGTGGTTCGCCTGGCCGATCTGTCGGAGATTCACGTCATGGTGCCGATTCCCGAACAGTATTTGCCAGAGGTGCCCCAAGGGACCTTGGCAGAGGTGGCTTTCGATGCCCTTCCGGGCCCGGCCGCGTCCGGCGAGGTTTCGGCCATCGTCCCGCAGGCCGACCCGGCGAGCCGCACGTTTCCGGTGCAGATTTCGGTCGCCAATCCCGAAGGCCGGATTCTGGGCGGTATGCTGGCCCGCGTCACCTTCTTCCGCCATGCCGGGCACTCCCTGCTGCTGGTCCCCAAGGATGCCTTTGTACCGCAGCCCGACGGCGGCGGCTATGTGGTCAAGGTGGACGATGGTACCGCCCGCCATGTTCCGGTGCGCATCGAGGAGACCTACGAGAAGACTTTCGCGGTTTCCCCCCTTGAGGGGCATCTGGATCCGGGCGACCGGGTGGTGATTCGGGGCAATGAGCGCACCCGGCCCGGTCAGCCGGTCCGGGAAGCCGGCGGCGGAGCCTGACCGGAGGAGACTGTTTATGGGCTTGATCGAAATCTCCATAAAACGTCAAGTCGGCGTCACCGTCGGGGTCCTGCTGATTGTCCTGTTCGGGGCGATCAGCCTGTTGCGCACCCCGATTCAGCTCACCCCGGAGGTAGCCCGCCCCGAGATCACCGTCTCCACCGACTGGCCGGGCGCCAGCCCCGAGGAGGTGGAAAAGGAGATCGTCCAGCGCCAGGAAGACGAGCTCAAGGGCGTCGAGGGGGTCGTCGAGATGAATTCGGAGTCGCTGGACAGCGAGGGGCGCATCGTGCTGACCTTTCAGCCCGGCACCGACATGGACGCCGCCCTGCTCAAGGTCAGCAACCGCCTCAACCAGGTCCGGGACATCCCCGAGGAGGCCGAGCGTCCGGTCATCTCCACGGTCAACACCCAGGACCAGCCCATCGCCTGGTTCATCCTCAAGCCGATGCCGGGCAACGACCGGCCCATTTACACCTACGAGAATTTCGCCGAAGACTTCATCAAGGCCCGCTTCGAACGGGTTCCCGGGGTGGCCCGCAGCAACGTCCTGGGCGGTCGCGAACGGGAGATGCAGGTGGTGGTCGACCCGGCCCGGCTCGCCGCCCACGGCATCACCCTTAACGACCTGATCGGTGCTCTGGGCGCCGAGAACATCAATATCTCCGCCGGCAGCTTCGACGAAGGCAAGCGACGCTACATCGTCCGCACCCTGGCCGAATTCGTCCGCCCGGAACAGGCCGGGGAGGTCTCGCTGCTCAGCGCCTCGGGCGAGCGGGTCCTGGTCCGCGACCTGGCCGGCGTGCGCTTCGGTTACGAGCGGGCCGACCTCTCGGTGCGCCAGAACGGCGAGCCGGCCGTCGCCGTCAATGCCCTGCGCGAGTCGGGCTCCAACGTCCTCGAGGTCATGGCCGGCCTCAAGCAGGCCCTGGCCGAACTCAACGAAACCGTTCTGAAAGAGGAAAAGCTCACCCTGATCCAGGTTTACGACGAGACCGAATACATCGAATCGGCCATCGACCTGGTGCAGCAGAACCTCTGGGTCGGCGGCAGTCTGGCCATCCTGGTGCTGTTGCTCTTTCTGCGCTCGATCGCCACCACCATCATCGTCGCCACCGCCATTCCCATCTCAGTGATCGGCACCTTCATCGTCATGGCGCTGCTCGGCCGAACCATCAATGTCATCTCCCTGGCCGGGCTCGCCTTTGCCGTCGGCATGGTGGTCGACAACGCCATCGTGGTACTCGAGAACATCTACCGTCACCGCCAGATGGGCGAGGACCGGGCCGAGGCGGCCCGCAACGGCACCCGCGAGGTCTGGGGGGCGGTCCTCTCCTCGACCCTGACCACCATCGCGGTATTCCTGCCGATCCTTTTCATCGTTCAGGAGACCGGGCAGCTCTTTCGCGACATCGCCATCGCGATCTGCGGCGCGGTCGCCCTGTCGCTGGTGGTATCCATTTCGGTCATACCCTCGGTTGCCGCCCGACTTCTGGTGAGCGAAGCGGTGATCGGCCTGAACGACGCGCAGCAACGAACCCACCGCCGGTTCGGCTGGCGCAGCCTGTTCGGGATCGTTCCGCTGGCCGCGCGATTCACCAACGGGTTGGCGGCTGCGGTTTATGCCATCAGCGGCAGCCTGGCCGCCCGCCTGGCGGTGGTCCTGGTTTTTACCGCCGTCTCGCTCGGGGGCGCATGGCTGCTGATGCCCCAACCCGAGTACCTGCCCAGCGGCAACCGCAACCTGATCATCGGCTTGCTGTTGCCGCCGCCGGGTTACAACGTCGAGGAGTTCACCCGCATCGGCCAGGAGCTCGAGGCCGAGCTGAGACCGCTGTGGGATCCCGACCTGGAAACCCCGCGAGACCTGCCGAAGATCAGCCATTTTTTCTATGTCGCCCGCGGCCGCCAGATCTTCATGGGACTGCGCGCCATCGAGCCGCAGCGGGTCCGCGAGTTGATCCCCTTCGTGCAGGAAAAACTCGGCCGGGTCCCCGGGATGATCGCGGTGGTTCGTCAGAGCTCCCTGTTCAGCAGGGCACTGGCCGGCGGCAACACCGTCGACGTGGAATTCTCCGGGTCCGACCTGACCCGCCTGGTGCAGATCGGCGGCCAGGCCTTCGGAGCCATCCGCGAGGCGCTGCCCGGCTCGCAGCCGCGGCCGATCCCGAGCCTCGACCTGGGCAACCCCGAGATCCGGGTCATCCCCGACCGGGTGCGCCTGGCCGACCTGGGCATGACCGCCCGGGATCTGGGAATCGCCGTCGATGCCCTGCTCGACGGCACCAGGGCGAGCACGGTCAACATCGAGGGAAACGAGCTCGACCTGACCGTGATGGGGACCGAGGAGGCCGCCAACCGGACCCAGGAATTCGAAGAGCTGTTGCTGCGCACCCCCAAGGGCCCCACCGTCCCGCTCGGATCGGTGGCCCGGGTGCGACTGGTCGCCGGCCCCGAGCAGATCAACCATGCCGAACGGCAGCGCACCATCACCATTCAGGTGACGCCTCCGGAACAGGTGCCGCTTGAGGCGGCGATGGAAACGATAGAGCAGAAAGTTCTCATCCCGTTTCGCCAGCAGGGAGTGTTCGACTCCGACGTGCGGGTGCGCCTGGCCGGCACCGCCGACAAGCTGCGCGAGACCTTCGCGGTGCTGCAGTGGAACTTTCTGCTGGCCCTGATCATCACCTACCTGCTGCTGGCCGCCCTGTTCGAAAGCTTTTTCTACCCCTTCGTCATCATGTTCTCGGTGCCTCTGGCGATGGCCGGCGGGTTTCTCGGCCTGTGGCTGGTCAACACCCTTCTGACCTACCAGACCCTCGACGTACTGACCATGCTCGGCTTCATCATCCTGGTGGGAACGGTGGTCAACAACGCGATCCTCATCGTCCACCAGGCCCTGAACTTCATCCGCGCAGAAGGCCTGGACCATCGGGAGGCCCTGCGGGAGTCGGTGCGCTCCCGGGTCCGGCCGATTTTCATGTCGGTCGGCACTTCGGTTTTCGGCATGCTCCCCCTGGTGCTCTTCCCCGGCGCCGGCAGCGAACTGTACCGCGGCCTGGGCAGCGTGGTGGTTGGCGGACTGGCCGTTTCCACCCTGTTCACCCTGTTGCTGGTCCCGGCCCTGTTCAGCCTGTTGATGGATCTGCGCCGCAAAATAACCGGCAGGGTCGCCAAAGGCGCGGCCAAAGATATCGGCGCGAACTGAATCGGCAAAATTCACATCTCCCCAGAGATATTTACTTGTCCCCGACCCCAAGGCTGTGGTTAAATTGCAGGATTTGGCTCGACCACATATCTCACCACCATTCAGGGAGGGATATTGCCCATGTGTGCAAAAAAAATCACCAAACCCGCCAAGGGAAAAGCCGTTCGCGGCCGTCGCCCCCGCAAGATCAAGCTCCGCGGGTTCAACAACCTGACCAAAACCCTGTCCTTCAACATATACGACATCTGCTACGCGAGATCGCCCCAGGCCCGCAAGGAATACCTCGAGTACATCGACGAGGAGTACAACTCCGAACGGCTCGTCCAAATCCTCACCGAGGTTTCGGACATCATCGGCGCCAACGTCCTCAACATCTCCAGCCAGGACTACGACCCGATGGGCGCCAGCGTCACCGTTCTGATCGCCGAGGAGCCGGTGGAACCTAAACCGGATCAGGTGCTGGCCCATCTGGACAAAAGCCACCTGTGCATTCACACCTACCCCGAAACCGACTCAAAGACCGGCGTTTCCACCTTTCGGGTCGATGTGGACGTATCGACCTGCGGCAAGATCAGTCCCTTGAAAGCCTTGAACCACCTGATCAAGTCCTTTGAATCGGACATCGTGCTGGTCGATTACAAGGTTCGTGGTTTCACCCGCGATGTCAAAGGCAAAAAGCATTATATCGATCACAAGATCTATTCCATCCAGCAATTCGTGGACAAGAAGATTCTCGACCACTACAACTGCGTGGATATCAACATCCACCAGGAAAACCTGTTCCACACCAAGATGCTGATCAAGGATCTGGAGCTTGACAACTATCTATTCTCCACTGCGGCCCGCGACTTTTCGGAAGAGGAAAAAGACCGGGTCCGGGCAAATCTGGAACGGGAGATGACGGAAATCTTCTATTCGAAGAACATCTTCAGCACCGGCGGCTGAAACCCTTAAAAGCAACGCGCGGCGCCACCCTGGCTGACGATTCACCTATCATGGAGACGATTCATGCCACTGCCAATGCGAACAGCTTCAAGCTTTCTGTGCGGTCTCGCAATCCTGCTTCTGGCCGGTTGTTCTCCGGCGGCCAATCCCATGAAGCCTAATCCCGAAATGCCCTACCCAACGTCCGGTGAGCCGCAGGTGGGAGAAATCCTCCACCTGCCCACCGGCACCCTGGTCGATGAGCCGCAGATGCTATCGGCCATCACCGACCAGCGGATCGTCTATGTCGGCGAAACCCACGACAATCCCGCATCCCACCGGCTGGAACTGAGCGTCCTGCAGGCCATGACCGAACGCTATCCCGGCTCGGTCGCCCTGGGCATGGAGATGTTCACCCCCGCTCAGCAGGAGGCTCTCGACCGCTGGGTGGCCGGAGAGCTGAGCGAAAAGGAGTTTCTCAAAACTTCGCGCTGGTACGACACCTGGCGCATGGACTTCGAGTATTACCGCCCCCTGCTGCTATTCGCCCGGGAAAACCGGGTGCCGGTCATCGGTCTCAACGCCGACAAGAGCCTGGTCAAGGCGGTGGGACGCACGGCGTTCGCGGAGCTGTCCCCCGAGGAGCGGGAAACTCTGCCGGAAATCGATCTCGACGATCCCTACCAGCGCGCCCTGGTCGAAGCCATCTACGGCGGCCATAGCCACGGCAACAGTCAACTCGATGGCTTTTTGCGGGTACAGACCCTGTGGGATGAGACGATGGCCGAGAATCTGGCGAACCACCTCCGCGCCCCCCGGAACAGCGCCCGACGCATGGTCGTGGTGGCCGGTGGCAATCACATTCGCCACGGTTTCGGCATCCCTCGCCGGGTTTTTCGGCGCCTTCCCACCTCTTACGCGCTGGTCGGCTCACGGGAAATCGTGATCCCCGAGGACAAACGGGACCGGCTGATGGACGTCGAGATCCCCGGATTTCCCATGCCGCCCTACGACTTCATGGTCTTTACCGAATACGAGGATCTGGACAAGCAGGAGGTGAGGCTGGGGGTCATGCTCGAACCCGACGGGAAGGGAGTACGGGTCAAGGGGGTCCTGCCCGGCTCAAACGCCGAGACAGCCGGACTTCGCAAAGGCGACCGACTGGTCGCCATCGACGGCAAACCCCTCGAAGAAAACTTCGACCTTATCTATGAGGTCAAGCAGAAAGAACTCGGTGATCAAGCCCTCCTGAAGGTTGATCGGGAGGGAGAACGCTTGACCCTGGAAGTGGTATTCAAAGAACCAGCCTCCCGGGGACACGGGAGCAAGGACAAAAAATGAGATAAAGGCCGCCCTCAGGCGGCCTTGCTGGTTTTGGGACAAGTTTTTTTGGGAGCAGCCTCTCCCCCCCCGAAGCCGACTTTTTGTCAAAAATCCCCCCTGCCCCGCTCCGGGGCCGCCCGGCGAATCAGATTTATCCGCCCCGCCATCCCGTTCACAGAACCTTATGAAAAAGGCTGGCCGCCTTTTCGCTGCACATCAGATCCAGCGCCTGGCTCAGTTGGTCGTAGCGGTCATAAATATGCCACTGGAACCTGCCGCTCATCCAGTAAAGCTGCCATTTGTCCAGTTCGGCATCATAAATCAGCCGGCCCGCCGGGTCATCGACGGCACAGTCCTCGATGGCACTGAAACGGTGCATGAATATCACATACCCGTTATCCACGGCATTCACGTCAACATCCAGGTATCGATCCGCGAAATACTTGAGAATCCGCCTGCGGGTAAATTCGTTTGGGTGTTTTTGCATGACCTGGGCTCCTTGGAGCTGCCACAGCAGCGATTTCCCCTCTCCTGGAATCCCATCACCCCGGTCCAGATGACCAGGGAAACCCTCCGCTTTACACGAGCCGGGTCAAAGCCAACCAACCGGAGAGCCGACCCGCCAGAATGCACCTCCGCTTATTACCTCACATGTAAAACGTATAGCATATCCGGTGCTATATTAAAAGACCGGATTGGTCATATTTCTTCCGGCGCCGGATAAAAAAATGCCGCCCGCATAACGCGGAACGGCATTTTTTCGCTCTCAATAAAAAAGGTCGTGCAAGGAAGCTTGAAGGTTATTTTTCCTGAACCGCCAGAAAAGGCTCAGGCCTTGCCGGCGCTGCCCAGAACGGCTTCGTTTTTGTGCTTGATGAGTCGGACCAGCTCTTTGCGGGCCTCCCCGAGATATTTGCGGGGATCGAATTCGCCGGGATTCTTGGCCATAAACTCCCGGACCCGGGCGGTCACCGCCAGACGTCCATCGGAGTCGATGTTGATTTTACAGACCGCCGATTTGGCGGCCCGGCGCAACTGTTCGGCGGGAATGCCGACAGCGCTCTCCAGTCTGCCACCATAGCGGTTGATCAGCTCGACATGCTTAGGTGAAACGGACGAGGCACCATGCAAGACGATCGGGAAGCCAGGGAGGCGTTTTTCGATCTCCTCCAGGATATCGAAGCGTAGCGGCGGAGGGTCTTCACCCGGTTCCAGCTTGAATTTACGGGCGCCGTGGGAGGTGCCGATCGAAATCGCCAGGCTGTCGACGCCGGTGCGCTCGACAAACTCCTCGACTTCCTCCGGCTTGGTGTAGTGGGAAACCTCTGAAGAAACCTCGTCTTCAACACCGGCCAGAACCCCCAGTTCGCCCTCAACAGTCACCCCTTGAGCGTGGGCATACTCAACGACCTCGGCGGTGAGGTGCACATTCTCATCGAAACTGTGATGCGAGCCATCGATCATAACCGAGGAAAAACCGCTGTCGATGCAGTCTTTTGCCAGCTCAAAGCTGTCGCCGTGATCAAGATGCAAGGCGATCGGGATCTGGCTGCCGCTCGCCCTGACCATATCGACTGCGCCCTTGACCATCTGCGGCAGAAAGACCTTGTCGGCGTACTTGCGGGCGCTGCCGGAGACCTGCAGGATCACCGGGGAATGCGATTCCGTGCAGCCGTTGACGATCGCTTGCAGCTGCTCCATGTTGTTGAAATTATATGCCGGGATGGCATAGCCACCCTGCATCGCCTGCTGAAACATCTCTTTGGTATTGACCAGACCGAGGTCTTGGTACCGGGGTGGGGTGTTCATCGATAAACTCCTGGTGTCCACAGTTCTTACCGGGGAATTGACCGGTAAGAACTGTGCTGCTAACTGTTTGTGACTGAACGAGCGATACGAGTTAAAAATCGATCTCAGGTGGCTGAGGGATGCCAGGCACCGGTGGAAAAAGAGGTACCGGTAAGAATTGCATTCTAGACTTCCGACAATACGACTTGAGCCAGCAGCTCATTGACCTGATCGAGCGAACCGACGCTGGTCCCGCTCCGGCTGGCGGTCGCAGCACCGCAGGCGATCCCCCGCCGCAGCGCTTCAGCCAGATCTGTCCCCTCACTCAAGCCCCAGGCCAGACCGGCGACCATCGAATCTCCGGCACCGATCGGATTGCGCTCGGCAATCGACGGGCTGGCGGCCAACCAGGTCGTTTCGCCGTCATCCAGCAGGGCGCCATCCTTGCCCAGAGAGATAATAACGTTTGCCGGTCCCTGCCGCTGAATTGCCCTGGCAGCCGCGGCAATTTCTTTCGGGTTGCTTACCGGCAGGCCGGTCAGTTCCTGTGCCTCTTCGGCATTCGGCTTGACCAGCTGGGGTTTGGCCGCACAACTCTGCTGCAAGGCCTCATCACTGGTATCAACAAAGACATGCCCGCCGGAGGACTGGATGATTTCGGTCAACTCGGCATAGATGGTCGGCGGGACTCCTGGCGGCAGGCTGCCTGCCAGCACCCACCAGTCACCCGCTTGCGACCGTTCGACCACCTTCTGCACCAACCGAGTCAGATCATCCTTGGAAATCGTCGGGCCGGGCTCGTTGACCTTCATGTAGCGATCGTTACCTGCGGTGACGATACTGACATTGGTGCGGGTCTCACCCTCGGTCCAGACAAAGTCGGTTTCGATTCCCAGCGCCTGCAGCTTGTCTTCCAACAGTTCACCAGCTTTTCCCGCCGCGAACCCCAAAGCGACGCTGTCGACGCCGAGCGATTTGAGCATGCGAGCAACGTTGAAACCTTTACCGCCACAGTCGACCTGCCACTTTGTTGCCCGCAGAACGGTATCGTAGGCGATCTCGTCAACGGTCAACTCGCGGTCGACGGCAGGATTGAGCGTTACGGTAAAAATCATGATCCACCTTCCCAGTATTTCTCAAAAAGCGCTGCCTCCGCCTCTATAGTCCACATATCGTTTTCATCCAGCTTACAGCCCACTTCCGGCAGTTTTTCCCGCAGTTCGTCGAGCCCCAGCAGAGGCAGGTCGTGGATTTGCGGGAAGATGATGATCTTGCCGGAGTAGGTCCCCTCGATGACGGCCCGAATGCCTTCCTTGGCGACCTTCATGCCGCCGATGGCGCCAACGCTCCAGCCCGGAGACAGTGCGCCAGTTGAGGATTGTTGGAGCACCAGCCCCTGATCATCCAGAGTCAGGCCGGAGGTGCCGGTGTACTGGGCATTGTGGGTATAGACGTTGCTCAGGTTAAGCGGCGCCATGGTTCCGTTCGGGACCCCGGCAAAGAAGACCAGCATGCCGTTCTCGTTCATCAGGGTATCGGCCTCGGCCATCACTTCGGCGATCGGGACGCTGACCACCACATCTTCGGCACCCTGACCGTCGGTGACTTCCATGACGAAATCGTAGAGCGATTGTTCATTGGTCTGCGGGTTGAAGATAAAGAGTTCGCAACCGTTCGCTTTGGCCAGCGGGGCATACCGCTCCTGCAGCGCCTGTAGCCGCTGATCGCTGATTTCCGTGGCGATGATCTTTTTCGGTCCGTTCTGCAGTTCGATCGCCCGCTGGACGTGCATCTGCCCCATCGGCCCGCCGGAGCCGACGAACACTGCGGTGCCACCGGCAGCAAGTTCGCAGCGATTACGCTCTTCACCGTAGGCAGCAGCGATGTCTGGACCCTGGCAACCGATAAAGGCGATGTAGTCGTAATGGAGGCGACCGACATCGGCATCGACCAGGCCGTCAAGGGGGGTCTGGCCGACCAGGTTGAGGGTGCCGCGCCGGGCAATCTGCTGACCGACTGTGCTCACGGTTGCGGCGGAACGGGGATCGAGCATGACGATGTCATCAAAGCCAGCTTCAGCCAGCTCATCGGTCAGAGCGGCGTAATCGGCGGGGGCGATGCCGTCGCGGACGATCAGCTTGGCGGAGGTCTGTTCTGCCAGTTTGGCCACCGATGCCGGAGCATCGGTCAAGACGATGGTCGCCGGCGCTTCCAGCCCGGCAGAGAAGCTGTACTCGCGCTCATCGCCCGGCTGGCCAAGAATCCACATGATTCCCCCCGGTTTCGGCTCGAGACGGCGGCGCTGGGTGTAGGCGGCCAGAACACAACCCCAGGGTTCCAGCAACGACGCTTCGGCGTAGCCCATATCCTCGCCGACCGGCAGCAGGCAGGCGCCTTCGTCGGTGTCGAGCATTTCCGGGCCGATCAGGTGGTATTGGATCAGACCGCCGGGGATGGTGTAGCCGTAGGCGGTGCTCTTGCCATTCTGATAGATGTCGGGCTGGACAGCCAGGCGTTGCCCCGGAGTGTATTGCCCTTGCAGCTCTTCACCCACCTCAATCACAGTGAGGCAGGCTTCGTGGCCAAGCCGGGTCGGTTCCTGGCTCAGGTCGCGGTTGTAAAGTTTGGGGTGGCTGCCGCCCATGCGGATCAGCTTGGTATCGGAGAAACAGAGGCCGACGCTGTCGATACGCACCAGCATCTGGTTGGCGGCCGGTTTCGGAATCGGGAACTGCTCCGGTTGATCATTTCTGCCGATCTTTTCTTCGCCGGCGCCGTACATGTTCCAGGCCCAGGTTTTTTCCGGTAAATCGAGTCCAGCGTCATGATAGCGGTCATATTTTGAAGTCATTTTTATCTCCTTGAACCTGGGAAGCCAGGACGTTGTTAAACCAGATCGTCGGTGACTTTGTACAAGTCCATGATCCCCTGTGAGGTTCCGATCTGTAATGCTTTTTGGGCTTTTTCCTGTAGTTTGCTGTATTTGACAGCGCGAATGATGTTTTTCGCCGCCGCGACATTGGCGGGACTGACCGACAGTTCCGTAACCCCGAGCCCGACCAGCAAGGTGGCGACATTGGGGTTCGCTGCCGCATTCCCGCACACGCCAACCCATTTGCCATGAGCCTGGGCCGCCTTGACCGTCATCTCGATCATTTTCAACAGGCCAGGATGATAGCTGTCGTCTTCGCAGCAGAGTTCGGCATGCAGGCGATCAATGGCCAGGGTGTACTGGGTCAGATCATTCGAGCCGATGGAGAAGAAATCCACTTCCTTGGCCAGATGCTCGGCAACCATCACCGCCGACGGCACCTCGATCATGATCCCGAGCGGCAAGCGAGGGGCGTCCAACTGCATCCGCACCTCTTCGGCAATATTTCGCGCCATCTGCCATTCCCGCACCCGGCCGATCATCGGAAACATGATCTGTATCCCGGTTTCGCCGGTTGTCTCCACCTGCCACTTGGCCGTGCGGTAAATGGCCTCCAGCTGACGCCGGAACATCTCTTCGTATTTGAAGGAGAGACGGATTCCCCGCATCCCGAGGAAGGGATTGTCTTCATCGGGAATATGCATCCACGACACCGGCTTGTCACCGCCAATATCGGCCGTGCGCACGATCAACTGGCGGCTGCCAAGCTCACTGGCGATCGCTTTCAAACTTTCGCATTGCTCTTCGACCGTCGGTTCCGCGGCGGAAGATTCAAACAGGAACTCCGTCCGCAACAGGCCGACCCCTTCGCCGCCATGCTCGAGAACCAACTTGGCGTCTTCCGGTTTGGCGATATTGCAGACGACATCTATGTGGTGGCCATCCAGTGTCTCGGCCGGCATGTGTTTCTGCGCGTCCTCCGCCTTGCAGATCTGCTCCCATTGCTCGATCCAGCGCTGCGCGTTTGTCTGTGTTGCCTCATTGGGATCGGCGTAAATGGAGGAGGCCTGCGGATCGACGATGATCAGCTCATCAACCTCGATAGCATCCAGCGAGCCATCACCCAAACCGACCACCGCCGGAATGCCGAGCGCCCGGGCCAGAATCGCCATGTGGCTGTTGGGGCCGCCCAGCTCGGTGCAGATGCCACGAACCGGAAGGCCTTGCAGCCCTGCCGTTTGTGAAGGAGTCAGGTCTTTCGCCATCAGGATGAAATTGGTCTGCGGATACTCGACGGCCGAGGCTGCCGGCACCATCAGCGCCAACACGCGATCACGAACATCGATAAAGTCGGCGATCCTGGCCTGCAGCCGTTCGTTTTCCACGGCCTTCAGCGACAAGACCTGGGTTTCGATGGCGTGATGAAACGCCCAGGCAGCGGTCTTGCCATCGGCAATTAGCTTTTGGCTGTCGGCCAGGACCAGCTCATCCTGCAGCAGCTGTTTCTGCGCATGCAGGATGGCGGCTTCATTCGGCGCCTTGCTCTGCAGGTTGGCTTCCAGTTCATCAAGCTGCCGATCCGCCTCAGCCAGAGCGGTACGAAAAAGCTTGGCTTCCTGCGCGGCATCCTCGGCGTTCTCGGCAAACTTGATTTTCCCGGCCTGCAAACGGAAGGCGGGTGCCATGGTGATCCCGGGCGAGGCGGCTGAGCCCCTCAAGCTGAGCCGGCACTGGGGATCGGGCAGCTCGGAGAGCACGGTCAGCGGTTGGTAGGTGGCATTGTCCTGTTCCTCCTCATTGTCCAACCCCTGGTTGATCATCTGGGCCAGAACCTGGACCGCCTGCTCGGCATCGGGCCCTTGCGCGGAGACGATCAGCAGATCGCCATGAGTAGCCCCCATCGACAGCAGTGAGGCCATCGACTTGGCGTTTGCCGCCTTCTGCCCGTTACGCATGCGGATATCGGTTGCGGAGAAGGAGGCGGCCTTTTCTGCCAGCAGACTGGCGGGGCGGGCGTGCATCCCCTGGGCATCGGCGACCTTGGCTTCCGCCGTCACCGCATAGTCTTCCAGTTGCTCCGATTCCGTCGGCCCGGAGGCATTGAGCGCCCGCAGGATGTCGGCTTTATCGGTCGTGGTCGCCAACTGAGACGCGATCTTTTCATCCGTAACCACCTCGGTCAAGCGCTGCAACAGGCCTAAATGATCTGTTCCCTTGGCCGCAATACCAACGATCAAGCGGGCGACATCCCCTTGGTCATTCCAGGCAATCCCTTCCGGGACCTGGAGGATACACACCCCGGTTTTTATCACCTGCCCCTTGGCTTCATTGGTCCCGTGAGGAATCGCGACCCCATTAATGAGATAGGTGCTGACCGTTTCCTCACGATCCTTCAGTGGCTCCAGGTAGTCACCGCTGACGAGGCCCAGAGAGGACATCTTTTCGGCAACCATCGCCAGGGCTTCATCTTTGGTTGTCACCAGGGCCTGCAAAAAAATCTGCTCAGCATCGACCGTAAGCGCCTGGTTTGCAGTTGCAGGACTCTCTTCGAGAACAGCTTCCCGGCTTTCGCCTGTCGCCGCCAGTTCTGAGACCAAATGATCGTAGAAGCTGGCATCCATGAAGTTATCGATACTCAAGTGTTGGGCTGAGGGCAATTTCCCCTGGGCCCGGGCTGTCAGCTCGTTCTGGGTAATGACAATATCCGCATCCTGCAGATCGTTAATCGCCTGGTTGATCACCTCGATATCCAAACCGGCGTCCTTGATCTTCCCCCGCAGGATCGTTGCGCCCATGGCTGAAGACCCCATACCCGCATCGCAGGCCACAGCAATCAGGCGGACATTCCCGGCGGCCACGGATGCGGCAGGTGCGGCCTGCCCCTTGGCCTCAGCCTTGCTGGCGGCAACAGCGGCCTGGGCCGCTTCCAGATCGTCTTCTTCAGATGCATCCCGGCGAACAATGAAAGCGCCGATGGCAAATGAGACTGCAGCGGAAACGGCTATCGAACCCAGGCTCAGGACGATTCCCAGACCTTTGGTCGACATGAGGGTGAGCGCGAACACGGAACCGGGAGAAGGGGGGCCGACCAGGGCATTACCGGTCATCATGTTGAAACCGACACCCGTCATGCCACCGGCGATGACGGCAAGGATCAATCTCGGCTTCATCAACACGTAGGGGAAATAGATCTCGTGAATACCGCCGAGGAAATGGATGATAGATGCACCGTAGGCTGATTTTTGCGCGCTTCCCTTGCCGGCGACCATGTAGGCCAGCAGGACGCCAAGGCCGGGACCGGGGTTGGTTTCGATCAGGTAATAGATGGAGGAACCGACCTTCGCGGCCTGCTCTGCCCCGAGAGGAGTAAAAACACCGTGGTTTATCGCGTTATTCAGGAACAGAATTTTGGCAGGCTCAACGATAATTGACACCAGCGGCAACAGGGCCATCTCGACAATCCAGCCGACACCCGCTGCCAGGGCCTTGGTCAATGAAGCGACCAGTGGGCCAATGACAACGTATGCGATCAAGGCCGTCAGCATGGAGATGATGCCGATAGAGAAATTGTTGACCAGCATTTCAAAGCCAGGCTTGATCTTGCCGTGGACCCTCTTATCGAAGCTCGATATCGCCAAACCACCCAGCGGACCGGCAATCATGGCACCCATGAACATCGGAACGTCACTACCGACAATGACGCCCATGGTCGTCACGGTTCCCGCGACCGCTCCACGGTCACCAGCGACGATCTTGCCACCGGTGTAACCGATCAGCAGCGGCAACAGGTAGGTGATTATCGGCCCAACCAGGGCCGCCAACTTTTCATTCGGCACCCAACCGGTTGGGATGAACAGGGCCGTTATCAAGCCCCAAGCGATAAACGCCCCAATATTGGGCATCACCATCCCACTTAAAAACCGCCCAAAGGACTGGACACCTACTTTCATTGCGTTGCTGGCCATAAACAGACCTCCCCGTCGAGACTTGTGTAAGCACTCTGTGCGTCTAAACTGTAATCGATTACAATTCTATGTCAACAAATTTTTTAGGAATAAATTTCACTGCGGCTCTCGGAAAGTGCAAAAAATTGACTAATTACCTGAATATACAGGATTAATTTGTGTAAAAAATGTTTGTATTTTTATCAAATGAATGGGTAAACGTTTTCATGTATATCGTTTGTCTCGTGCGCGGCACGCGTAGTGGCCGGATCGGGGCTGTAATAATTGAAAATTAAATAAGAAATCAATTAAATACTTAAAATATAAGTATTTAAGCTTAAATAGAAAGGTCAGACTATGTATGTTTGTTGGGGTTGGAAAAATAAAATTGACCAATTCTGTGAAAACGATTACAGTACGTTTCAAGGTCAGTCTTTACCAGTCCCGCCTCGCGGGAGTCAGGAAGCATTATGGTCAAAATAAAAGACGTTGCAGATGCGGCTAATGTGTCCACTGCGACCGTATCACGCGTGCTGACGAACAAGCCGAACGTCCGCCCGGAAGTAAAGAAACGGGTCATGGATGCGGTCCGCAAGCTGGGCTACCGGCCAAATCGTGTCGCCAGAAGCCTGCGTTCGCACAGGTCGAATATTATCGGCCTGATCGTTTCCGACATTGAGAATCCGTTTTTCCAACAGGTCAGCCGCGCCGTCGAAGACGCCGCGCTGGAGAAAGGGTACAGTGTCGTCCTCTGCAACACTGACGAAAAGCCGGAAAAAGAGATGATGTACCTGCAACTGCTTTACGATGAAAATGCAGCAGGTGTCATCCTCTCGCCTACCCGTCAAACCACCGAGGATTCCAGTTCGCTTTCCATCCTCAACATGCCGATTGTGGTTATCGACCGCCGCATCAAAGGAGGTGAATTCGACAATGTCGTCACTGATAACGTGCAATCCGCTTACACGGTCGTCAATCACTTGATCGAGCAGGGACATCGTCGCATCGGCGCGATTTTCGGCGCCGGAAGTTCAACCGGCCGCGAACGGCGTGAAGGCTACCTGCAGGCGCTGAAGGAGAACAGCATCAAACCTGCCGCCGAACTTGTCCAGTTTGCCGACCCGAAAGAGGAAGATGGCTTTGCCGCAACCATGAAACTGCTGCAACTCCCGGAACGCCCCGACGCCATCTTCACCAGTAACAGCCTGCTGGCCGCTGGGATACTACGCGCCCTGAAAGAGAATAAGGTTTCGATCCCGGACGAGATCGCTTTTGCCAGCTTTGACGAAACCCGCTGGGCGGCGCTGGTCGATCCGCCGATTACCGTCATCGAACAGCCGACTTACGAAATAGGCCACACGGCCGCCGGGTTGCTGGTGAAAAGAATTGAAGATCCAGACCGCTCGACACGTGAAGTCGTGCTGAATACCAAGCTTATCGTCCGCCAATCTTGCGGCGCAAAAAACTAATCCAAAAAAGGTTTGAGGAAAACATATGTGTGGAATTGTCGGCTATGTAGGCGTCCAGGAAGCGACAACCATTGTTCTTGACGGCCTGCGACGTCTTGAGTACCGGGGTTACGATTCAGCCGGAGTCGCGACCCAGCAGAACGGGTGCATTGAAATCCGTCGCGCTGAAGGCAAACTGCTCAACCTGGAGAAGGTCCTCTCTGAGCGCCCCGTGCAAGGGAACTGCGGTATCGGCCACACCCGCTGGGCCACCCACGGTCGACCATCGGAGACCAATGCCCATCCACATTATGCCGGTGGAATTGTAGTGGTGCATAACGGCATCATCGAGAATTACCTGCAGCTCAAGGAGCGCCTGCGCGAGCAGGGGCACCGCTTCACCTCGGAAACCGACACCGAAATCATCGCCCACCTGATCGAACAGCACTACAAGGAAACCGGCGATTTCGAAACGGCGGTACGCCGGGCGCTGGGCGAAGTTCGCGGCGCTTACGCGGTGGCCATTCTCTGCGAGCACGAACCGGGCAAGCTGATCGCTGCCAAGCTCGGCTCTCCGCTGGTGGTCGGCAAGGGTGAAGGCGAATCCTTCGTCGCTTCCGACATCCCGGCCATGCTCTCCCACACCCGCGAAATGATTTTCCTCGAAGACGGGGAAATGGCCGTGTTCAACGGCCCTTCCATGGTTTTTACCCGCCTGTCCGGCGCCCCCGTCGAAAAACAGCCCAAGATCATCGACTGGTCGCCGCTGATGGCTGAAAAAGGGGGCTACAAGCACTTCATGCTCAAAGAAATTTATGAGCAACCCCGCGCCATTGCCGACACACTCGCGGGAAGATTGACCGAGGATGAGGGAGACGCCTATCTGGAAGGCCTCAACCTGAGCGATCAGCAGTTGCAGGCGGTTGACAATATTTTCATCGTCGCTTGCGGCACCTCCTGGCATGCTGCGCTGGTCGGCAAGTTCCTGCTGGAAAAGCACTGCCGCATTCCGGTCGATGTCGATATCGCCAGCGAGTTCCGCTATCGTGATCCGATCGTCCAAAGCAACACCCTGACCCTTCTCCTCAGTCAGAGCGGCGAAACTGCAGACACTCTGGCGGCGTTGCGGGAAGCGAAAGCAAAAGGCGGGCAGGTCGTCTCGATCTGTAATGTGGTCGAATCCTCCATCCCTCGCGAAAGCGATGGTGTGATCTGCACTCACGCTGGTCCGGAAATCGGCGTTGCCTCGACCAAGGCTTTCACCACCCAACTGGTTGCCCTGACTCTATTGACAATGCGGATTGGCCGCTCGCGCAACAGCCTTTCTGCCGAGAATTGTCGGGATCTGGCCCAAGAACTGTTGAAGTTGCCGCGCAAGGTCGAAGCCACTCTGGAGCTGAACGACCAGATTGAAGCAATCGCCCGGGAGTTTATGGCCGCGCAGGATTTTCTCTATCTCGGCCGCGGCAACCAATACCCGGCCGCCCTCGAAGGGGCTCTCAAGCTCAAAGAAATCTCCTACATTCATGCCGAGGGCTACCCGGCCGGTGAACTGAAGCATGGCCCGATCGCTCTGATCGATGAGCAAATGCCGGTGGTCGTGCTGGTCCCGGAAAATGCGACCAGCGAGAAGGTCCTTTCCAACATGAAAGAGGTTCAGGCTCGGGCTGGTAAAGTAATTGCGGTCACCGATGCTAATGGCGAATCGTTCTGTGACAATGTCGACAGCCTGTTGGTGGTGCCTAAAATCACCGATGATCTGATGCCGATCCTGACTTCGATTCCTTTACAGCTACTCGCCTACCACATCGCCGTTCTCAAAGGGACCGATGTTGATCAGCCGAGAAATTTGGCCAAAAGTGTCACTGTGGAATAAAGAACGTAAAGGCATGAGGCTGAATGGCCACCATGAAACTTCATTGTCGGCCGATATGTAATGGGCCTCGAAACTTGTTTCAAATTAGTGTAGTTGTGGGGGCATGATTAAGATCAAACGAAAGCAAAAAAATTCTCAAAAGTAGTAATTATATGCACCAGCAAAATTTTTGGTGCAACCTTAGACTGTTTTCCGATCCAGTCCCCGATATTGAATTGCCTCGGCCAGATGGGGCTGTTCGATCTGCTCGCTTCCACAAAGATCGGCAATGGTCCGCGCCACCTTGAGAATTCGGCTGTAACTACGGGCCGAGAGTCCCAACCGGTCGGTGACCATCTCCAGCAGTTTCTGCCCTTGGTCGTCCACCGCACAGAACTTCCGGATATGGCGGGCCTGCATTTGACTGTTGGAGTGCAGCCCGAACGGGTTGAGCCTCTCCCGTTGGATGTTTCTCGCCGCCTCGACCCGGGCACGAATGACAGCCGATGGCTCCCCGTCGCCCGTGGCAGAGAGGTCGCGGTAAGGAACCCGGGGGACGTCAATCTGCAGGTCGATCCGGTCGAGCAGCGGCCCTGAGAGACGCTGCCGGTAACGCTGGATATCATGCGGTGTACAAGTGCATAAATTATTGAAATCACCAAGGAATCCGCACTTGCAGGGGTGTGGATACCTTTACCAACAATTTCAATCCGACCAACACAACCTACAATATCAATATTCCCCTTAATATTCAAAAGGATACGGGAATCTCTAAAGGTCCCGTCACTCTTGGCGACCACTTGCGGCGTCGACGTCTTGAGCTTGGATTGTACCAAAAACATGTCGCCGTTCAGATTGGTGTAACCACATCCACCATTTGGAACTGGGAAAATGGCTGGTCGTCAATAGCATTGGGATACATACCGAAAATCATCAATTTCCTTGGCTACAATCCTCTCCCCCGCCCTGACGGACTGATGGAAAGACTGGCTTGGTACAAGCAGGTCAAAGGACTCACTTTAGAACAACTCGGTGTTGAGATGGGCCGTGACCCGGAGCAGTTGGCCGACTGGCTGAGCGGACGGCATACACCATGTCGGCGAAGCCGGGAGGAGGTTGAGCTGTTTTTATTGGGTCACGACCAGGGGCTTGACGAGGTCCACCGATCGTGGGCAGCTTTACCGGAAGAGAGTCCGGGTCTATAAAAGCGAGTCAATTACGACAAAAAAACGCCTCAGAATTTGAGTCAAATGGGCTTTCTTCTTGACCGGGAATAAATAATTTTCGACTGGCCAACTGAAATAACGTCACTTTTCGACTGGCTGGAACGATTTTCGACTTATGGCACTTGAAACAACGGACATCCACGTGATTCAGGTGACCTCACAGCATCCATTAGCCGCAAACGTCTCTTTGCTTTTGATGTTTTGAATATTATAATAGTCATTAAATATCGTAATGACCATTTAATCATTCATAATCGCTGGGGCAAATGAAGAGACAACGAACCTATTCCAGATACGCAAAAGAAGCCGCTACCCTCATGGGGGAACAGGTTAAGCTGGGGCGCAAGCAAAAGCGGTGGACGGAAAATGAACTGGCCGAGCGTGCCGGTATATCCAGGGCCACGCTGCAAAAGATTGAAAAAGGCGACATGAGTTGTGCCATCGGTCTCGTCTTTGAGGTCGCGACACTGGTAAACATTCCACTGTTCGAGCAGGACACCTACCCTCTTTCCAGGCAGGTGGAGCAGATTAGGGATAAGGCTGCTTTACTGCCTCAACGCATTCGTACAAGACAAAATACGGTTGATGACGACTTTTGAATTGCCTTCCTGTCACTTCAAGGGGAGGTAGCAGCCTTGAATTTCCTTACGTAACGTCCTGCATCAGGATGGATGTTGTCGATAGAGATTTTGGCCCTTCCCGCAGCAGGCGTCATATCTCCATATATTTGAGAAAACGCACCTAACAAAATTCCAAAGGACTTATGTAAATTTATTTCGACAGGACATTTGGTAATGAAGTGATTAAATCTGGTGAGCGCTCAGAAAGATTTTCATAATTTCTTATTTATGCAAAAAATGCCCCCTGTTGTTTCAGGGGCATTCGTCATGAAACTTACGATATATGAGACAGCATCAACACTTTGACATGCTTAAATTTCGGCGGCCCGGACTATGCCTTTCGAAGCAGCAGCCAATCTTTACAGAAAAACAATAAAGGGTTGCGCAAGATAATGAACAAAAGGACTGCTGCTGAAACCTGCATCCACAATGAATCAGATACGTTTGTAAGGTCTTGAACCCACATACTGATATCGAGTCCAAGCCAGTTGTAAATCCGGTTGGTCAACCAGCCAAAAGCCAATGAGCAGAGGGCAATCGACATCAGATAAACCAAGGTTGCCTGTTTGCCGAAATAGCGTGCGACAACCGTCAGGGTGGCGGCGTTGGTGGCCGGACCAGCCAGCAGAAAAACCAGCGCAGCGCCAGGCGAAAGCCCTTTTAAAACCAAAGCAGCAGCAACCGGGGTCGAGGCGCTGGCGCAGATGTAGATGGGGATACCGACCCCAAGCATAATCAGCAACGACAGGGCTTCGTTACCCATATAGCGCAGGAAAAAGTCATCCGGCACCAGGTACGAAATCAACCCGGCAACAACAATCCCGAGCAGCAGCCATTTACCGATATCACCCAACAGATCGCCGAAAGCGTAAGCCAGTCCGGAACGGATGCGCTGAAGGTGTGGTCCTTTGGTCTGTGACGGGGAACCCCCATCGCACTTGCCCGGTCAGCCACAGCCGGGCTCTTTCGCCTCCTCTGGCGAAGCGGGTTGAACATCTTCGGGTAGACGATTAATGAAGAGTCCGGTCAGAGTTGCGGTAATAAAGGAGGAGATCGGCCGCACAATCGTCATCACCGGATCGAGCAACGCCCAGGTGATGGCAATCGAGTCGACTCCCGTCTCGGGAACAGACACCAGAAATGCCGCCGAGGCTCCTTTGCTCGCCCCTTGTTTGCGTAGTTCTATCGCAGCCGGAATAACACCACAGGAACAGAGGGGCAAGGGGATGCCGAACAGGGACGCCTTTATGACGGAAGAGCTCGAGTTATTCCCCAGGTGCTTGGCCACCAGCTGCTCAGGGAGACAGGCTTTGAGGATGCCTGCGGCAAAAAAGCCGAACAGAACATAAGGGGAGGATTCAACCAGAATCTCCCAGCATGCGATCAATATCCCCTGGACCACTTCGAGCATACGGTTCTCCCGGGCTAGCCCCTTTTAACGATGATCGCCTCAGCCATGTCGGCATCGACCGCATACTGGCTGTAATCGACCGAAAAGACAAAGGAGGGGAAATTGGCGTTCAATTCGATAGCGTTGCCGGGGAGCACGCCCATGGCCATCAGCTTCTGCAGTTTTTTCGAATCGCCGGCCTTGATGTAGGCAATCGAGCCGGTCTCGCCCGGTTTCAGGTTGGTCAGGGGAACAACGAACTTCTCCTTCGTTTCGCGGGCCTTGCGGCAGCAGTCGCCGGGCGGAATCGGCTTACCGTGGGGACAGGTTTCAGGATGCCCAAGCAGGCGGCAGATTTTCTCTTCGATGCCTCTCTTGACGATATGTTCCATCTGGCAGGCGGCCTCTTCCATATCGGCCCGGTCGGTTTCAATAATGTCGTGAAACAGCCGCTCCGACAGACGGTGGCGGCGGATCGATCGTTCGGCCTCCTGCTTCCCCTTCGGGGTAAAGCGGATGGTCTCTCCCGAGTGTTCTACCAGCTTTTGCTGAACCAACTGGTCCAGAGGGATCTCCAGCTTTTCGTTCAACTGGCTTACGCTGTTCAACTGTGGATCGGCATCGACCAGGCAGACCCACAGAACCTCCAACGCTTCTTCAATCTGTTCATTTATCTGCATCGGTTTTTCTCCTGAATTTCTTTTTTATGTCGCGTAATGTTTCAACAAATTCCGGCTCGCGGGGTGATTCGTAACCGCAGTAAGGGCATTTGACCTTCTGACAGCCGCCGAAAGAGGAGCAGCTGCGGCATTCCTTTTTGGAATCCCTCGCGGAGAACTCCTTTCGGCAGAAGGGGCAGATCACAGCTGAATGCCGGTCACATTCAGCAAAACGTTGACCATCCCCCCGACGACAAAGGCGAAGGGGAAGATGAACAGGCCGATGGCACAGGCCATCTTGAGTCCGCGTTCCTTCTTCATCATCAAAAACTGAGCGATGCAGGGGATAAACAGGGTCAGGGTGATGACCGCCACCGCCAGCTGGTTGCCGTTGAGCGCCCCGGCCTGCTGCAGGTCGAAAAGTCCGGCGGCGCCGTAATCGCGGCGGAAGAAGCCGAACAGAAAGGCCACTGCAGCTTCTTTCGGCAAACCGATCCAGCCCATCACGTGAGAGAGCCAGGAGACGACGATATCGAAGGTTGCGGTGATCTTGCCCAACCAGATCAGTACGCTGGCCAGGATGAACAGCGGCAGGATCTCAACGAAATACCACTGCATCCGGGTGTAGGTCTTCATGAAGACCGCGCCCGGGCGGGGCATCCGCAACGGCGGCACCTCCATGTAGAAGTTCGGCCGGTCACCAGGCATCAGCCGGGCGGTGAGAAAGCCGATAAAGAGAAAGATGAACAGCATGAAGCCGAGCCAGACTCCCATGGCGGCGGGCTTCTCCGCGACCATGCCGAGAATCACCCCGAGCTGGGCGCTGCAGGGGATCGCCAGAGCCAGCAACAGGGTGGCGATAATCCGCTCCCGTTTGGTTTCCAGGGTGCGGGTGACCATGGTCGCCATGGTATCGCAGCCGAAACCGAGGGTCATGGGGATCACCGCTCGCCCGTTAAGGCCGATCTTTTTGAAGATCCGGTCGACCAGCAGCGCCAGCCGGGGCAGATAGCCGGTATCCTCGATGATCGAAAAGGCGATAAAAAAGGTGCCGACGATCGGCAGAATGATGGCGATGGCGTAGCGGATGCCCAGGGTGATGATACCGTATTCCATCCCCAACAGCTCCCGGATCGGTTGCCAGGGGACGTAGGTCATGAGGAGATTGTTGACCCAGGGGCTGATATGTTCGCCGAAAAGGTCGGCCTCGAGAAAATCGACAATGGTGCCGGCGCCGAATTCGCCGACAAACTTGTAGAGACCGTAGTAGAGCACCAGCAGCAGGATCGGAACCCCGGTCAGCGGCCGCATGGTCCATTCACTGAGACGGTTGACGAAGGATTTACTCCTGTTTGCCGGCGGCTTGAAGGCTGCTGTGCAAATCTTGACCGCGCTTTGATGGAGGCTCATCGGCACCGCGTAGCTGGCGGGGTCCTCCAGCTTCTCTTCCATTTCCGCCAGGGTCGCATCGAGAAAATCGCTCGAGTCCCCTTCCAGGGCGCGCTCCTCCTCGGCAATCGCCGCATCGCCCTGAATCAGCAACAGGGCCAGGGCCCGCTGCGACAGACCGCGACCGGCCGGCATGATCGGCGCGAGGGCGTTCAGGGCGCCATCGATGGTCTCACCGTAATAGATTTCCGGGGTCTCTTGCGGATGACGGTAACCGGCAATTTTCTCCTTCAGGCTGTCGACCCCTTTGCCGGTAAGGGCCGAGATAGCCACCACCGGAATGCCCAGCTGCTGCTCCAGCGTTGCGGTATCGATCTGGATGCCGAGGCGTTCAGCTTCGTCGATCATGTTGAGGACCAGCACCACCGGCAGGTCGGCTTCGATCAGCTGCAGGGTGAGAGAGAGCATCCGCTTGAGATTTTTGGCATCGACCACATGCAGAACCACCTCGGCTCCGCCATCACGCAGGATGTCGCGGCTGACCCGCTCCTCCTCGGTGATCGGCAGCAGGGAGTACATCCCCGGCGTATCTTCGACATTGAACTCCTCGCGGCCGAGCCTGCACTTGCCACGCGAGACCTCGACCGTGGTCCCAGGGTAGTTGGAGACCACCACGTAAGAGCCGGTCAGCCGGTTGAACAGGGCGCTCTTGCCCACGTTGGGGTTGCCGACCATGACGATCTTTTTCAGTCCGCCCTCTTCACAGGCCGCGCCGCTCCGGCAACCGCAACCGCTATCTTGATCCATGACTACCTCCGGGAAAATTGCTGTTTAGTACTGAACGTGTGACGACACATTCAATCGTTTGGGTGAAAAAAAGAGACTAACCCTCTTCCAGATGGCGGATGCCTTCTTCAAAGAGATTGCGGACATGCTCGTCATCGAGGGAGTAGTAAACCATTTTGCCGTCTTTTCTCGACCTGACCAGTCGGGCGGTACGCAGGATGCGGAGCTGGTGGGAGACAGCCGAGGAGCTCATTTCCACCACGGCGGAAATGTCGCAGACGCACAGCTCCTCCTCAGCCAGGGCATGCAGAATCCGCACCCGGGTCGGCTCGCTGAGCACCTTGAAGGTTTCGGCCAGCTCAATGATGGTCCGGTCGTCGTGCATCCGGGCCCGGGCCAGGGCGACCCGCTCGTCGTCCACATAACTGATTTGACAGATATCTTTTGACATGTTCTCCGCTTATGTGAATAATCGTTCAATCGTTTAGCGTTCTACCCTTCCTGACCTTTCCTTGTCAAGAAGAAATTGAAAAGGGTTTTCAACGGCAAAAAATGATTCCAGCGGCGCACCGATCCAATCAAGTTTCCCTGCCCGCCATGGGGCTTATTCTGGCCAGTATCATCCTGGCCACGATTCTCGGGGCGGTCACCTGGGGCAATCTGAACCGCGAGGAGCGGTTGATGGAGACCTTCCTGCTGGAGGAGGGCCTGACTCTCATCCGCGCCTTCGAGGCCGGGTCGCGCACCGCCATGATGATGAACTGGGAGGGCAACTCTCTGGAGACTCTGGTGCGGGAGACGGCGCGAACCGATTCGGTCGCCTATGTCGCCATTGCCGACGAATCGGGCCGGCTGCTGACGGCGGCGGGCGAAAGGAATAGTGAAGGCGATATCCTGCCGATTTCCCAGGTCCTGGCGCAGGAGCAGCCCCGTACTCGCCGGACAACGGATGACTCCGGGCGGGCCGTGTATGAAATCGCCAGGGAATTCAACCCGGTTTTGGCTGAAGGAGCGGGTCTCGAGAGGATGATGGGGCGCTGGCAGAGCTGGTGCGGCATGGGCTGCGCGCCGGGCGAATCTGCGGGACGCAGGGCTGTTTTTGTAGGACTTTACACCAGTGAATTCGAAGCGGCCCGAGACGAAGATATCCGTCAGAGCCTGCTGATGGGCGGCCTGCTGTTGCTTCTGGGCTCGACCGGTTTTTATTTCCTGTTTCTTTCCCAGCAGACCAGGGTGGCCAAAACAACACTGGCCAACATGGAACTTTACACCCGCAACGTCATCGACAGCATGCCCGCCGGGCTGATCACCCTGGACAACCAGGGGTGCATCGTCTCCCTCAACGACAAGGCCCAGGAGATCTTCGGCAAACAGGGAGAGGCGGCCGAGGGGAAACCCCTGGATGCTTTGACCGGAGCCGAGCGCTGCGAGATTGCCCCGCTGATCCGGGAAGGGCGCGATTTCGTGGAGCGGCCGATGGAGTGCCGCCGGCCTAGCGGCGAAAGCATCCCGGTCAAGGTGAGCGCCTCGCGCCTGAGGGGCCGGGAGGGTGAGCCGCTGGGAACCGTGCTGGTCGTCCGGGATATGCGCGAGATCCGGGCCATGGAAGAAGCGCTGGAGCGTTCCCGACGTCACGCCGCCCTCGGGCGCATGGCGGCCGGTATCGCCCACGAGATCCGCAACCCGCTGGGAACCTTGCGCGGCTTCGCCCAGTACTTTGCCAGGCTGGGAGAAAAGGACCCGCACGCCGAAGAATACGCCGAACTGATGGTCGGCGAGGTCGACCGGCTCAACCGCACCATCTCGGCCCTGCTGCAGTTCGCCCGGCCGCGGGAGCCGGAGATGACAAGAGTCGATCTGGGTGCTCTGCTGCGGCGCACCGCCCGGCTGCTGCAGGACGATCTGGCGGCCCGCAAGCTGACCTTTGTGCTCGACCCGCCCGCCGAGACGCTCCTCTTCACCGCCGACTCCGATCTGCTGACCCAGGTGCTGATCAACCTGCTCCAGAACGCCCAGGCCGCCACCGAACCTGGCGGAGAAATCCGTCTCGGGGCACGTGCGCAGGATGCGGAGATCCGCTTCTGGGTGGCGGACACCGGCAAAGGGATGGCCCCGGAGGAACAGTCGCGCATGTTCGACCCCTTTTTCACCACCCGCAAGACCGGCACCGGCCTGGGGCTGGCGATGGTCCAGCAGATCGTGGAGCAGCATGGCGGCCGCATCGAGGTGACGAGTGAGCCGGCGCAGGGAACAAGGGTTACGGTTATCCTGCCACAGAATGGAGGCACCTCATGAAAGGAACACCGCCCACCCTTCTGGTGGTCGATGACGATGTCGCCCACCGCACCATGCTCAAAGCCCACCTGGGAGGCGAGGGGTACGAGATCCTCGAGGCCGACGACGGGGATGTGGCCGTCCACCTGGCCCGGGAGCGCGAGATCGATCTGGTGCTGCTCGACCTGAAAATGAAACGGGTTGGAGGGATCGAAGCCCTTGAGGCGATTCAGGAAGCGAAGCCGGCGCTGCCGGTCATCATCATCACCGCCTTCTCCTCGGTGGAAAATGCCGTTGAAGCGATGAAGAAGGGCGCCTTCGACTATGTCACCAAGCCGGTGGATGTTGCGGAGCTGTCCCTGACCCTGGAGCGGGCTCTCAGCTTCGAGCGGCTGCAGCAGGAAAACGCCGCCCTTAAAGAGCGGCTCGGCGAAAAGTTCGACTTCGGCAACCTCATCGGCGCCAGCCGCCCCATGCGCGAACTCTTCGAGACCCTGGCCCTGGTCGCTCCGTCAGATGCCACCGTGCTGATCACCGGCGAGTCGGGGACCGGCAAGGAACTGGTCGCGGGCGCCGTCCATCACAACAGCCCCCGCGCGGAGGGCCCCTTCGTCAAGGTCAACTGCGCGGCGCTTCACGAGAACCTGCTGGAGAGCGAGCTGTTCGGTCACGAAAAGGGGGCCTTCACCGGCGCCGCCGAGCAGCGCAAAGGGCGCTTCGAGCTGGCTGACAAGGGGACCCTGTTTCTCGATGAGATCGGCGACATGAGCCCCACCACCCAGGCCAAGATTCTACGCGTGCTCCAGGAAGAGGAGTTCGAGCGGCTCGGCGGTACGAAAACGATCAAGGTCGACGTGCGCCTCCTCGCCGCCACCCACAAGGATCTGCAGCAGCTGGTGGAAGAGGGCTGCTTCCGCCAGGACCTCTTTTTCCGACTCAGTGTCGTCCCGCTTGAGCTGCCCCCCCTGCGGAAGCGGGCCGAGGACATCCCGACCCTTGCCGGGCATTTTCTGGCAAAGTACAGCGCCAAAAACCGCAAGGACATCCGCGGCCTGCACCCCGACGCCTTGGACGCCCTGCTCGCCTACCCCTGGCCCGGCAACATCCGCGAGCTGGAAAACACCTTGGAGCGCGCGGTCATCCTTTGTCTCGGCGAGCAGATCGGCCTGCGCGAGCTCCCCCTTGCCATCCGCCAAGCAGCCGAAAGCAATGAGCGCCCCTTCGCCCTGCGGCCCGGCCACAGCCTCAAGGAGATGGAAAAGGACCTCATCCGCGCCACCCTCGCCCAGACAGAAGGCAACCGCACCCGCGCCGCCGAGATCCTCGGCATCAGCCGCCAGACCCTGCAGAACAAGCTTAAGGAATACCATCTTTCTTAAACCGAAAGCAGAACATGCAACAGGATCCAGACTGTGTTAAATATTCGCCATCCCATTCTGCTGTCCTCCTTTCTGCCTTCCCTGAAGTGCCGGACTGGTCGCGGTTGACCTTAGATTACCTCAGGAAAGAGGCTGACCGATCCCGGCGGCCCTGAGCTTATCTTCATCCAGTCCACGTTCGGCGCAACAGTCAACGAGTCGGCCGTCGACGGCAACGGCGGGCAGTGACCGGATGCCTAATGTTTTCGCCCGAGCGGCGACAGCCGGGTCCTGCATGTCAAGCACCTGTAGCTCGCAGGAGGGGCAAGTCAGTTGTTTTACCTGTTCGACGGCCTCCTGACAGACCTGACAGCCGGCACTGAAAACTTCGATTTTACGTTTCGCGGTCATGATTATTTCTCCTTTCGGTCTTTATTATCTCGCCCTTGTCATCCACGATCATCATCCGCCTTTTCGTCTAAAGCACCTAGAATCGGGCATTCGCTAAGCGGCCCCCGTCCCTGGCAGGTTTCGGCCAGTTGCCGCAGGATTGTCTCCATCCTCTTCAGATCCTTTTGTTTCTGTCGGATGTCGGCGAGTTTTGCTTCGGCCCGGTCCTTGATCTCGCGACAGCTTGTTCCTGGAGCAACCCGCAGGCCGAGCAGTTCTCCAATCTCCTGCAGGGAAAATCCGAGTTCCTTGGCGCGGCGGATAAAGCGGATATGGCGCACCGTCTCGGGTGGGTATTTCCGGAACCCTGATTCGGGGCGCGGCGGCTGTTCGATAAGTCCGCGACGCTGGTAGAATTTAACCGTCTCCACCCGCACCCCGGACTGCCTGGCCAGTTGGCCGATGGTCAACTCTTTCATGGGCTTTCTTCCTTCCCTTACATACAGGATAGAGGCGGTACCATGGTACCGAGTCAAGGCCTTCTTGTAAGTTCTACCCTAGTGTTTAATTGCAAAACT
>NPID01000292.1_pt3 | contig 35604 bp, 35 predicted proteins | sample 8637491 | NCBI WGS metagenome assembly NPID01 (sample SAMN07420843, study PRJNA396082) | bioreactor metagenome | isolation source: sample BA6 brine-fed electro-methanogenic bioreactor BA | place: Japan: Kochi | collected 2016-06-14 | reverse complement strand
GGAGTGGGACGACAGTAGGGAGCTCATCACAGCATCTAGAGATAACGCACGCAGCAAGTATGAGTACATCGACTATAGTGGGAAGTTATAATCAGGTTGTTACGTACACTGCTTATACTAACTAGAGAGGTAGGAATGTAGGGAGTAGGATGTAGTGTGATTGGGATTATTGTTAGATGATACATGTTTAATGTTTTGTGTTAAATGATCTCCCGCCTGCAACGCTATGCGTAGCATTGCGGGCAGGATGTTTGATCTTCTATATTACTTGATCTGCTTTCTAATTTATTTTTTTATCATCTCTAGATTTGGTACTGGAATAATTCTATAATGTACTAATTGCATTTAACTATACTAAACATTTTGCTATGAAAAAACTTTTAAAATCCAGAAAGTACTTAAAGCTCATTTTCTCGATCTTAGTCATCGCCTCAATACTAACACCTGCTTTAATATACTTACCCAAAAGGGTTTCAGCCGCTACTTGTACGTGGAGTGGTGGTAGTGGAGCTTGGGAAACTGCAGGAAACTGGAGTAATTGTGGTGGAGGTGTGCCAGGTGCAGGCGATGATGTAACGATAGATGCAAATGTAACTATTCAGTTGAATGGAACTACCACAATTAATAGTCTGACTTTAGGTAATGCTTCAGGAACAACCTCTCCTACTTTGAATTTTAATTACGATGCAGTAACTTTGGGAGCATTGCTTATCGATGATGGTAATGCAATGATATATCAAAATGCGACTATCACACATACCGATGCTACCACCGTTGTCGTTGGAAAAATATTTATTAATGTTCAAACCGGAACATTTACTTTAAACGGAAATATTGACGTAACAGGAAAAGGTTACAGAGGTGGGTACTGGGGGAATGCAACAACATCAAATGGAGCAGGAACAGGGGGAGGAACAGGAACTCCTGCATGGGCAGATAATGGCGCTGGAGGCGGTGCTTATGGTGGAGATGGTGCAAGTGGGACTAACTTAGCCGGCGGAACTCTTTATGGATCAACTAGCACACCAAGTGATATGGGTAGTGGAGGTGGTGCAGGTGTTGGGCCTGGATCTCATAACTGTTCTGGAGGAGATGGAGGAGGATTCATAAAATTGAATGTGTATTCTACATTGACAATAGCAGGTAGTATTAGTGCAAACGGGAATTCATCTGCCTGTCATCATGGAGGATCTGGCGCAGGAGGCGGTATTTATTTTTCAGCAGGGAACTTAGCCGGAAGCGGCATAGTTCAAAGTAAAGGGGGAACAACAGCTACCGATACCCAGGGTAGGCAGGGAGGGGATGGTGGTGGTGGTAGAATAGGTTTGAACTACACAGGAACTAACTCTTTCACTGGTAGTATAAATATAACTACTGGGAGTGGCCCCAGACAGGGTGAAATGGGTACTGCTTATATTAGAAACACAACATATAATGATCTTACCATCCCAACCAAAAATAATGTCTGGTATTCGTCATCATTTGAAAACTGGAATATTCGAAATCTTACAATTAATGACGATATAACTTTTGCTTCATCGAATGCGCAGGCATATACATTTACCGTCCGAGGCACAACAACAATAGGTGAAAATGTTGATATAACACTACTTTCATCTTATACAGCCAATACAAATGGAATAGGTGTTCTATTAAACCTACGCGGCAACATCACTATCCCATCAACCAGCTCTATAAATGCCGATGGTCAAGGTTATAGAGGTGGCATAAGTTCAGATACAGATGGAGATGGGCCTGGACGGAGTACAGTGTGGGGTGGTGGTAATAGCTCTGGAGGTGGAGCAGGATATGGTGGAGCCGGTGGGGCAGGGTCAAGAAGTGCTGGGACAAGCTATGGTTCCTCATCAGCCCCAATTGATCTTGGTAGTGGAGGTGGTTGGGGAGTTGGACCAGGTACACATACTTGTAATGGAGGAAGTGGCGGGGGTGCTATTAAAATCTCAACAGATGGTACACTTACAGTAAATGGAACTTTATCCGCCAACGGTATCAATACTACCTGTGAACACGCTGGTGGTGGATCCGGTGGTAGCATTTACTTAATTGTTGATACTCTAGCTGGAACTGGGACATTAACAGCAGTTGGAGGTAGCGTTCCAACTAATGACAGCCCTCAAGGTGGTGGTGGTGGTGGTGGCAGAATTGCAATACAATATAAAACTACAAATAACTGGTCAGGCAATTCATTAACTGCAGCTGTTGCAACAGCTGGAGGTACTGCAGGAGCTGTACCTGGTGCTAATGGGAGTGTTCTTATCAATCAAGCAACTAGCGGATATGTATTAAATTTAGACGGAAGTCTAGACAGTGTGAAAGCAACTGATTGGAACACCAATATTGAAAATCCTGTAAACGCTCAAACCGGGATTGTTGATGTTGGAATTCAAGATACTAGCGGACAAAGATTAGCGGAATTCTCGGCATTTTTTAATGGTAATCGAGACTGGAATAATGTCACTGCTGAGACAGATGGTTCTAACAAATCTTTCTTTCATGTTCCAAGTGGTTTCAGTAACTTGGATGGTTATGATATCGGATATTCAACATTTAAGTTGTATATTCCAAAAGGAAGTAGGGATACAGCTGTCTGGATTTGTCCAAATGTTGATAACTTAAACGATATAACAACTGACTGTGCTGGAGGTTATATGCTTACTGAAGAGAGTTATAGAGTTGAAATTGAAAATATAAACGGGCAAGATTACTGGGTGGTTTCGGAGCTATCAAGTACAGGAGGTTTAGGAATTAATACAAGTGGTACTCCAAATATGAGAGTAGATCTAGCGAATGAAGCAACTAGTGCTACTGATGATATTGAAGTATGGTTCGATACTCCAACCGACATCACAGCAGATAGCTTGATCTACGTTATCTATGATTCCTTATTTACTGGTGGTAGTTCTCTCACTCTATCCGATATTTCTCTAAACTGTGATGCAGATGGCTTAGCTGGGGGAACAAGTACGGGGATGACTTCCTTTAGTTTAGCTCAAACGCCAGCAAATGGTTATTTAGTTATTGATACAAATACAGATACATGTTCAAATTGGATACAGGTAGATATTCAAGGAGGTGGAGGAAATCATCTTACCAATCCAGGTTCACCTGGTAATTACAGCTGGGCAGTACTAACAGATGTAAGTGGAGATGGAATCGATGATGACTCGGGTGCAACATTAGCATACGTAGGAGATGATAATGATGTAAACATAACAGCAATAGTACCACCTACTATAGATATGGAACTATACCAACAAGGAACAGATACAGAACTAACTGATACAAACACATGTGCACTAGGAGTACTAAGTCTAAACCAAGTAAACACATGTATATATGACTTAGGGACAGGAACAAACAACAGTACAGGAGTAAGTGTATATATGACATCAGATGGAAGTTTAGATGATGGGAATGGGAATAGTATAGGTTCACCAACAGGAGCAGTAACATCAGGAGAGGAAGAGTATGGCTTTTACCTAAGTGAGTTAGGAGGAGGAGAATATACAGCAGCAGGGAGTTACAGTACCCAGCATCAGGCAGTACCTACCACTGTGACACTAATAGCAAGTACAAGTACAACAGGAAGTGGAACAACAGTAGGTAGCAGCTCTCAACATATAGAGATAACGCATGCAGCAAGCATGTCAACTTCTACAATTGTAGGTAGTTACAATCAGGTTGTGACTTACACGGCTTATACTAATTAGGGAGGTAGGAATGTAGGGAGTAGGATGTAGTGTGTACAGGATTATTATTAGATGATACATGTTAAATGTTCCATGCTCTACGTTCTACATCTCACCTCACAGTACTCAGATCAGTATTTATCCCAAAATATCTATCTCCGGCATCACCTAAACCAGGTACAATAAACCCTTTGTTGTTAAGTTCTTGATCAAAGCCAGCACAAGTTATTTTTATTTCCGGATAGGATTTCTCCAACATCTCTGCACCTGGCTTCGCTACAATCAAACATACTACATCAATTCTATCCTTAAACCGATGCTTCTTTCTCAATGCATCAACTAATGCTAACATTGATCCCCCTGTAGCAAACATGGGATCTACAATAATGACTCTTGATACATCTTGTGACATCTCGTGTAGTCTATCCAGATAAAAATCTGGAGGAGAGTTAAAAGGATCTTCCTCATTTCTCTTCATTCCAACTGCATGAAATTCAGCATCAGGAAAATTCTCTAATGCTGGTATAAACATTCCTAAACCAGCTCTCAGGATTGTAATAAATGCTAATTTCTCACCAATTCTAATCCCAGTAAATTCTGATCCAGTTTGAGTTTTCACTGTCCTTTTATGAACCTCTAAATCATTTAATGCTTCATATAGAAGATATTCTGTAACTCTATTTGTATATATTCTGTAGAGTTCAGTGTCTGTTTCGATATCTCTTAATTTAGTTATTAATTCTTCAACAATCGGGTGTTTAATTAAATTAACGTTTGACATAATTATACTTATAAAATAAGGGCAGCTACTTTATTTAGCTGCCCGAAAATTATTTACAGATAAGCGGAATAATCACTGAACTCAAAACCATCTTTTGCCTCATTCCAAATTTCAAGCGTAAATATATTATCCAGCTCTATAGCATCTACTTCATCTACGTAAGTCTCAGCGATATCGACTGTCTGGGCTAACTTATCTTCGTTAATGTAAAATAACCCCATAGACTGTGCGTCATCTGAGACAAAAAGCCTTGCGATCTCACCAGCACTCCTAATTTGATGATCCCGAGCTGTAACCTCATTTTCTGCAAAATCAATACCCATCAGATCAACCGCTTCTTCCTGATGGGTAATTGCATAATCCCAACCCTTCATTGATGCTCTCATAAATCTTACTAACAGATCCTTATTATTCTCGAGATAATCTCTTTTGACAAATAAAGCATCTTGGAGCATACCTACACCTTCATCTTCTAGATCAAATACTGTGAAATCATCTTCTGTATATTCTCCCGTTTCTATTGGCAACCAGTATTCGTTATAAATCATCGCAGAAGCAAGATCGATTTCATCATTGAGAAGTTGGTTCATATCAAAACCTTGAGAAACCAATGTTACGTCTCTGTCCTTGTCTAATCCTTGCTTTTCTATAAATGCATAGGGTTCCAACTCGTTTCCTCCTGGCCATGTCCCAATTCTTTTCCCTGCAATGTCTGCAGGCTCAGCTATACCTGATGTCTTTTTGGCCATTAACCTCAAACCTGTCCTTTGAAGTCCTTGTCCGATATTTACCAAATCTTCTCCCTTTGAGATCGCCGGTAATACATTTCCTGTCCAGGCAACTGCAATATCAGCATCGCCTGCAACTAACACATCAACAGGATTAATACCTACACCACCCGGCTGTATCTCTATATCAATTCCTTCTTCTTCATAATATCCTTTCGCCTCAGCTACAAGATAACCCATAAACTGCGCCTGTCTGACCCATTTAAGCTGTAACACTACTTTATCATTCTCTGTTTCTGGTGTTTCATCTTTCCCTCGGTTATACACCCAAATAGCACCAATAACTACAACAGCAATTGCAAAAATGCCGACTATCATGAGTAGAGGAGAAGACTGCTCTTTGTTTCCTTCCATTCGATTTAATTAAAATTTAAAATCCTAAATTTTCAATTTTTGACATTTACTTACCACCTCCTTCACGATAAATAATAGTTTTAAGTACGCCACGGTATCAGCAGTCTATTAGCTGCTACAACAGCGGTATAAAAAATTGTCCCAAAAATGATTATGTAAAAGATTGCCGACCAGACCATAGGCAGATCATAAAGTCCTTTCTCAGCTAATATAAGATTTCCAATCCCGCCATGTGCTCCGAAAAATTCTCCTACAACAGCACCAAAAATTGAGGTAGCTACATTTATCTTTAGGGTACTGAAGATATTGGGGAGACTGCCTGGGAATATTAATTTAACAAATTGTGTAAATTCTCCCGCTGCATAAGTTTTGAATAAAAATTTGTGATCTTTATCAACTTCTATAAAAGACTTCAAGGCTGTCAAAAACATGGGGAAAAAACAAAGAACCCCAACTATTACACTCTTTCCAAATTGCCCAGTGCCAATAATTCCTCCCAATATAGCTGCTAGTGCAATTAACGGTACTGCATTGAGTGTAACACTCAAACTGATAAATATATTTGATATTTGTCTGAATCTGTAAATCAAAATTGCAGCAGCTATTGCAAATAAGTTACCGAATAACCATCCTCCCATTATTTCGACAACTGTAAATTGCATTTCTCTGATTAGTATATCGCTATTCTCAATCATCGTCGGATATATTTCGCTGGGTCGAACAAGTACGATCGGGGAAACGTCTAATAAGAAAACTGCAAATTCCCAAAAAAGAATCAGAAGGCTGAAAGTTATATATCCAGCGATCATTGTTTTTGCAAATTTATTTTTTTGCATTTACCAAAGTTTTTCTAATTAAACTAATATATTCAAAAAACTCAACACTATTTTGAATCCTATTTCTGGGGTAAGGAAGATCAATAGTTATATCTTTTTTCACCTCACCAGGTCTTTCGGACAATACAATGATCCTTTGGGATAGGTAAACTGCTTCTTCGATGCTATGTGTGACAAAAAGAATAGTTTTATTTGTTTTCTTCCAAATCTTAATAAGCTCATCATTCATATTTCTACGGTTTATCTCATCCAAGGCACCAAAAGGCTCGTCCATAAGGAGTAATTCTGGATCATAAGCTAGGGCTCTTGCAATAGATACTCTCTGCTGCATCCCTCCAGATAACTGACTAGGCCTAAAACTTGCATAGTCATTTAAACCTACTAATTTCAACAATTCATCAACTCTCTTAACCCTTGACTCTTTGGAAAACCCCATAATTTCTAGTGGTAAAACAACATTCTTTGCTACATTTCTCCACTCAAGTAGAGTAGGCTTTTGAAAAACTACTCCTACATTTCTAAGTTTTCTAGCATTTGAAGGTGTTGTACCCATAATTTCTATCTCACCAGTAATCTCTGAGTCATCACCGTTTAGAATGTCTCCCAAGACTTTGAACAAAGTTGATTTCCCGCATCCCGAAGGACCAATTATGGATACGAACTCATTTTCACAAACCCGAAAGCTTACATTGTGCAGGGCTTTTAAACCAAGTTTAATATCATTAAAAATTACATTTAGATTTTTGACGTCAATAATGATATCGCCCTTATTTTTCGAACTGCCCATACTTATAAGTTTTAGAAATAAATTGTTCAAGATAAGAAACTGAGAAGAAGAATCCCAGAGAGATAACTGCTATTATCAACATACTCGCCCAAACCCTTGGTATTACTTGATTATTAAACGAAGTATAAATATCTTTCCCAATCCCATTACTCACTGTCAGAGGTAATTCTGCGATTATTGATGCTACGAAACTTGCAGTAGTCAAAATCTTCATTGTATGAAGTAAATTCGGAACAATCGAAGGAAAGGTAAGTATAAAAAAGGATTTCAGCCTTGGTGTGTTGTATGTCCGAAGTAAAGATTTGTAATTTGATGGCAAATTCATTACAGTGTCCGAAACTGTTATAACAACTGGGAAAATTGTAAATAAGACAATTATGAATAGTTTCGTCTCTAATCCGTATCCCAATATCGCTGCAATTACAGGGGCAAAAGCAGGAACAGGTAATAATTGAATGACAAAAAGTAAAGGGGATAAAGATGTATTAATGATTCTCTTTATTGCGAATAGATAACCAAGAAGTGTTCCCAGAACAATACTTATCGCAAATCCTATCAAAGCATCTATAAAACTCTGTATCGATTTGTCTAGAATTGTCTCATAACCTTGTCTGTGCTCAGTGAAAAATTCTTTATATAAATAATCTTTAATATCAGTTGGTTTAGGTAAAATTCTCTTTGGAATTTCACTATCAATTACATATCGTTCCCAGATATAAAAAAAAAGAAAGAGAATAGCTATACTAATAAAAAAAATAAGTATGTTTTTAATATATTTTCTATTAGTATATTTATTCATAGGCCAAAAAAAAGAGTCCTTTCGGACTCCTCTGTTAACTAGGTTGATTTCAAAAATTCAAATTGTATAGTTATATTTTTTATTATTGTCATTTGAAAACTCTTATATGAGATTACAGAAGTTATAAACCTCTGTCAAGAATTTCCTGTTTTCTTTTTTTAATTCTATCGATAACGCAGATTTACACTTTTATTCTCTCTTTTTCTCTTTTTTTTCTGTGCAACTTTTTTCTTTTTATACATCATACATTGATAATAATTTATCTTTTAGCTTTTCAAATATATATTGATGCCCTTTAGAATTCGCATGTAACCCGTCATCATAAATATATTTGGAGTAATCAGACTTAGTCCAGTCACTAAATATATCAACGTAGGGGACTTCAAGCTTATCACAAATCTTTTTATTCTCTTTGGTATAAGTTTCAACATCGGACCGGAGATAATAATGAGGCTGCCAGCTAACAGGGTTCGTTTTATTTTCAATAATTGGATTTACACTTACACAAACTGCGTCACAATGTTGTCTAGCAATAGCCATTAATGTTTTTATGTTGTTCGAATATCCTAATATATCAATTTCGTTCGGTGCATTAGGAGAACCTATTCGTCTTACATCATTGGCTCCGAATTGGAAAATTACCAATCCAGGTCGCCTAGGGAAAATCTCTGTTTCAAATCTATCAAGCATCTGCTGCGTGTTTTGCCCACCAATTCCAAGATTAAATACACAGTTCAAAAAATGATTTTGTTCGTGCCATACTCTAAGCCGCCCTGCAAAACCTTGGCCCTCAATATCTGTCTTGCCATAAGCTGAACTCGCCCCAAATACTACAATTCTTTTTGGTAACATACTACTAACTAATAAACTAAACAGCTAAAGGCTAATAGCCAGCAACTACACAATTATAACTTAAAAACTTCCCCACAATTTGTTAAAATTCAGTATTACTTAATCACTAGAAACAATATGAAAATCGCTATAGTATCAGACAGCCATGACCAATGGGACAACCTCGAAAAGGTCGTAAAATTTGCAAACGAACAAGATTGCGAGTACTTATTGCATGCCGGCGATCTGATATCACCCCCAGGTGTTACGATTCTTCAAGAATTTAAAGGGAAAGTAATCTTTGTATTCGGAAATAATGAAGGCGAAAAAGTGGGACTAACACGAAAATTTGATTCAATAGAAAACCTAGAACTGAAAGGCACTATTTATGAAGGTGAACTAGGGGGAGTTAAGATCCACATGAATCATTATCCAGAAATTGGGTACCTCGCAGCAAAAAGCGGCGAATATGATTTAGTAATATACGGACATGATCATACTTATTATAAAGACAAAGTAAATAATACACTTTTAGTTAACCCAGGGGCACTGATAAGACGAGGAATTGATTTTATCTCTTTTCTTATTTTTGATACGGAAACAAAAAATACAGAACTTATTAAAATAGATTAAATGTACAAGATTGGCTTCTCTACAGGCGATATTAATGAAGAAACGACTATCAGTCATTGGTTAAAATCATACTCTAAGCTGCATTTGCCTGCTATAGAGCTGGGATTTACAAGAGCAGAAAGACTTTTTAAAAGTAAGTTCGAACCAGGAGATACTAAAATTCTACAAAAATTTGGTCATATTTCTCTTCATGCGCCAGTAAAATATGATGATGAATTTGTCCGTTATCCAAGTAAAAAAAGTGACGAATTTGAAAAAAAACTTATCAATACTTTGCAGGAATCAAGGGCACAATACATTCTTTTTCATCCAGATTTAGTTGATAACTTTGATTATTTGGATAATCTTTATGGAGATAAACTTGTTTTTGAAAATATGGATAACAGAAAACCTTTTGGAAAAATTGTTTCTGAACTCGAAATGGTATTTGAGAAATTACCGAACGCTAAGTGGGTATGTGACATCAATCATATCTTCACCAATGACAAAAGCATGAAGTCTGCAAAACAATGGCATGAACAATTAGGAAACAAACTAGTTTATTATCATATAAGCGCTTTTGGAGGCTTTCATAGTTTATTCATTGATAACACAGATGAAATTAACATCTTAAACGGCTTGCTAGATAAATCCAAACCAATGATTCATGAAGGTTTAGATTCAGTTTCTTCTTTAAACAAACTTACACAAGAAATAAAACTTATCAATCAGTATTTAGATAATGGTTACCCCAAAAAAGCTGGATTGTAACCTAAAACGATTCACTCTATAATGGGTTATATCTGTTACATTTAAGATGATACCTATTGCACTAATCACATTTTTATCAGCTTTATTGGTCTTCATCGTGGGCTTGTATGTTTATCGACTATCTCCAATTACCCCGATAAACAAGAACTTTTTCTTTCTTACAATGATTCTATCATTGGTAGGATTTTTAGAATTTAATTTTCTGATAGCACACAATGAAGAAGAAGCAATTTTTATACTGAAGCTTGCCAGTATTTGGATCACTATACCAGTATATTTGCTTCATTTCGTTATTGTTTATACAAAGAGAAAAAATATTGAAAGAAGTCCGTTTTACTACTTGATCTTCCATATCCCCTCAATAATATTTTTAGCACATGATTTATTCACTCAGAACATAAGTGGAATCCCCGTAAAATCATATTTCGGATGGGCTAGAGATATACGTTCGGATAATTATTTGTGGATTTTATGGTCATTCATAACACTTTCGTTCGCCATAGCTTTACTAATTAGTAACTATAGAAAACAAAAAAACCCTATCCTAAAAAAACAAGTTAGACTAATTTCCATAGGGATTATTTTAGCTTTTGGGGTAATTGTTACAAATAAATCCTTGATAAAATTCACAGATGAGAGGTTACCTGATTTAATCATACTTGGAAGTCTTATTTTCACCACATTTATTTGTTTTGGCATTTACAAATATAAGCTATTTCAAATAAGTGCCATAAATGCAGCAGATAAAATACTAAACTCTATCCAAAATGTTGTAATCTTGGCGGATCAATATGGAGATATAGTACAAACTAATAATTTCACAAAAAAACTTTTGCCCGAAAAAACAAAACTTGAGGGTAAAAATATCGATGACGTATTCGAGCCAATAGAAACTAATCATCCAAAACTAACCTCTATTGTAAAAAAAGATCTTAAAGAAAAAGGAATTATCAAAAATCTTACTTACAAAATTCCACTTAAAAAAAATCAAATTATTCTCGATGTAACTCTTTCAGCTAAATTTGAAAGAGAGAATGAGATACTAGCTGTTGTTATAAACGGTAGAGAAATAACTGATTACTATCAGGAACAACAAGAATTAATGCACCTAAATAGTAAGTTAGAAGAACTAAATAAACAAATGATAACGAGAGAACTAGAGATGATTGATATAAAAAATAAATTAAGATCTAAAAAAAATGAGCGTTGACGCACAAAGAGATATTATAAATTTTGGTCTCCTAATGATCCTTGGGGTATTCATCTATTACAGAAACCCAAAGAGTAAAGTAAACATTATTTTTTTCTTCTATTGTCTCTCTATCGCCATCTGGGACTATGCTGATTTCAAAATCATTACGTCCCAAACTCAAGCCGAAGCTAACTTCTGGGCAAACTTTGATGCTATATGGATGTTCGAAGGGACCTTTTTAACCCTTTTTGTAATCATGTTTTCAGAAAAAATCGCATTTCTAAGAAGAAAGATTACTTATATTATTCTCTTTGCTCCTGCTATTTTATCTGTAATTATTGATCTGCTTACAAATTCTATAACTGGTTACCCGCAGATGACCGATAATGGATTTCAACTATACTGGGACGCAGATCCAATAACCTTCTTTTTCTATTTTATTACAGGAATCTGGATTTTCGGACTTTCTATTATCAATAATGTAATTCTTATCAGATACTTCTCGAAACTTAAAGATTCGAAAAAAAGGAAAAAAACCTTTATTATTCTTCTCGGAACTCTGGTATCAACGTTATTAGGCGTAATGGACGGAATAGCTTATGCTACTGATTCAAACCTTCCAGAAATTTTTTCGTTCAGTTTAACTTTCTATACCTTCATAGTTGCTTTTGCCATTATTAAGTATCGATTGTTTTCAGTAACGCCCGAATCAACAGCTGATTCAATAATTAGCTCTATGGATGACATCCTTTTCATCACAGATAAAGACCTACTTATCAAGGATGTAAATAATAAAACTGTTGAAATATTAGGATTTGACAAAGCAGAACTTATTGGCAAAAATTTTGATGAACTCTTTTCGCCTCTAACAGATACTTCAACAAAACTCCTGAATATTCTGACAGTCGAAATGCATAATGAAAAAATATCTTTCGAGAGTAAAGATGGAGAATACCTATCATACTCGATATCGAGCACCCAACTATATTCTCCCCTAGGGGATCCTATCGGACACATATTTATAGGAAGAGATTTTTCCTTATTAGAATCCAAGAAAAAAGAAATCGAAAAAAAGATTAGTGAAGTAACTAGACTCAATAAATTATTTGAAAATAGAGAAGAAGAGCTAACCAAATTAAAAAATCAACTATTAAGTAAGTAACTTCTCAATAGTTTACGGACTACTCATAGTATAATGTTCTCATGAGAACAGGTTATGCAAATTTACCAATGCACTGGGGAAAAGCGCCGAAGTGGCTTTTCTCAAGAATGACTCGGCTAGCACGAGAGATTTCTACAGTAATCATTGAGGACTATGGACCGGAAGAGTTATTAAATAGACTTGCGGATCCATATTGGTTCCAATCTTTTGGTTGTGTACTCGGCTTTGACTGGCATTCTTCCGGAGTTACTACAACTGTTTGTGGGGCTGTCAAAGAAGGCTTGAAGGGAAGAGAAAAAAGCTTAGGCTTTTTTGTAGCAGGAGGGAAGGGAGGCAGAAGTCGAAAAACTCCACAAGAAATAATGAATTGGGGAGAAAAAATATCTTTGAAAAAATCACCAGCGGAATTAGTATATGCAAGTAAAATGAGCGCCAAAGTTGACTCAACAGCTATTCAGGATGGGTATCAGCTCTATCATCATAATTTCTTTTTTACAGAGAATGGTTACTGGACAGTTGTACAACAAGGAATGAATGCGAAAAATCGTTATGCGCGTCGATATCACTGGAAATCTGATGATGTAGAATCATTTGTCGAAGAACCTAAAACTCGTATCTGCGATAATAAGAGATACTCTCGCGTACTAAATCTCACCTCAGCCAAAAGTAATAATTCCAAATCAGTAATTACTGAGCTTACAAAACAATCCCCAGAGAAAACAGTAAAGGAATATGAAAGAATTGTAGAACTATCTATGCCGAGGAGAGAGTGGACTTCTTACAATGATATAAAACCCAAAAACCTAGAAAAGATACTATTATCAACATATGATAAACAACCTTCAAATTTTGAAGAGATATTATCGACTAGAGGGCTAGGGCCGAAAACTATACGCGCATTAACGTTGATAACAGAAATCGCTTATGGAACCAAGGCTGATTGGCAGGATCCAGTGAAATATTCTTTTGCTCATGGCGGCAAAGATGGCTATCCTTATCCTGTAGATAGAGAGACTTATGATAAATCAATAGAAATACTAAAGGCTGCAATCAAAAAAAGTAAAGTAACAAATAGCGAAAAAAAAGAACTCTTATACAAACTTATATAAACTCAGGATATACCTATTCCCAACAATTTGACTATGATACTTAATTCATTTATTCGTTTAAATTAATATAGAAACATACTTGCATTTTGTGATATCTTATAGTAGTGTGTTCTGTGAATAAACTTATTTAATATATAAACGTAATATTATGTCATTATTAGAGACCTATCCACCAGGTAGTGAATTGCCAAAACCAAGGTCAAATGGGCATAGACAAAGACCAGACGTAATTGACGAGCTTGATCCAGAGGTAGCACTGGCACTTAGAATCCCAGAGGGTACGGAAGAAGAGGCACGAGTACTTGATGACCTTGAAACTGATGTGGATGCAGCTATGATCAAAAAACCCGAAACAGAGGCTGCACTAACTAGAGAAAGGAGTATCTTTGCAACAATATTGGCACTTACCTCACCTTTGGCAAGAGATGTAAGAATACTACCCATTGAAGAGCAAAATCAATACAATTTCCCAGATGAACAGTATCATAGGTTATCACCAGATTCTATAACAAGTAGGTTCGGAGATAAACTACCAGCAGTAGCTTAAAAATTCATCATAAAAATATAAAACCCTGTACTGGCTAGTACAGGGTTTTTATTACCTCTACGACAAATATAAATTTTGCTATAATTCCTTATGCTCAAAAGGAAATCAATTAAAAATAAGCAGAACTTAAACCTCTCAGTACTTATAAATCATCCTGAGGACTTATCGAAAGAATATCCTGCTGTAATAATAGTTCATGGCTTTCTAGGATACAAAGAAGAGGAGCACCTAGAATCACTAGCCGAACTTTTGGCAGAAAATGATATAGTGGCAGTCAGATTCGATGCTTCAGGCTGGGGGGAATCGCAAGGAGGGGTAGAAAAAGACTTCAGATTTAGTAACTACCTCGAAGATATTGATACAATTTTCAATTTCACTTGTGAACTTTCTTATGTCGATAGTAATAACGTTGGATTATTCGGACATAGCTTGGGTGCTATGCTCGCAATAATATTTGCAGAAGAAAATAAAGCTGTAAAAGCAGTTTGCTCCAATGCTCCTTCGGTACAATTCGCCAAGACAGACACGTTATCCAGATACATAGACAGATGGGAGAGAACTGGATTTTTCAATAGAACGAGCTCAAAATATGGCAAAACTTCAGTACCTTTTGAATTCGCACTCGATGCAGGAAATTACGATATATCCGAATATGCAAAAAACATAGCAGTCCCAACACTAGTGATTGTGGGCGGTAAAGACAAAGCAACATTTCCAGAATCAGCTCGAAAGATATTCGAATCAATACCAGACAAAAAGGAGTATTTGGAGATACCAGAAATGACGCATCACTACAAAAAAGAACCCGAGAACATGAAACTAGTAAATGATAAAGTACTAGAATTCTTTAAAACATATTTAACTTTTCAACAAAAGCCAATAGCTAATGGCTAATAACTAGTAGCTAATAGCTGAATACCATGAACTTAAACCCAACCTCAAAAAAAATTCTTTGCTACGGAGACTCAAATACCTGGGGAGTAATACCTGGCACAAAAGACCGCTTTCCTGTTGACAAAAGATGGACAGGTTTATTGCAAACAAAACTAGGAGACTCCTTTGAAGTCATCGAAGAAGGACTGAATGGCAGAACCACAAACATAGACGACGAAGGGAAAAAAGGTAGAAACGGTCTAACTTATCTTCGACCCTGTCTAGAAACAAACAATCCGTTCGATTTTATGACTCTCATGCTTGGGACGAACGATTTGAAAGAGAGGTACAATCAAACTCCAGAGCAAATTACTGGAAATACTGAAAGTCTCATCAAAGAAATACTTCTTTTCCGATCAGAACGAAGTGATAAGGAATTTAAAATTCTTTTGATATCTCCTCCAATCATTGATGAGTCAGTTGAAGGGGTGGAGGAGAAGTATAAACAGGCTCAGCATAAATCAGAGCAAATTGGATCTCTATATAGAGAACTTGCACTGAAATATGATTTATTCTTCCTAGATGCCGCAAAGATAGTCAAGCCAAGTAAAGTAGATGGTTATCACCTAGACGCCAATTCTCATCAAAAACTTGCTGAAGCTGTTTACTTCGAAATAAGAGAAAACATATAAATGCAGCCAGACTTCAGATCTCACCTAACCTATAAAAATGTTGACTACAGAATAGATGTACACTTCAAAACGGATTTTCCAAATCTCAAAAATATAAGCCAAGTATACGGTGTTATCCTAAATGAAAATAATGAAATCCTGCTTGTCTATGGTGAACAAGATGGGTGGATATTACCAGGTGGTAGTATAGAGCCAGGAGAAACACTTTTGGACACATTACATAGAGAAGTTTATGAAGAGGCAGCAGTGATAATCGATAAACATTCGATAACCCCGCTTTTCTATCAGGATGTATTCAAGAAGGAAAATAAGAAATGGATATTCGATACCACCCAAGTAAGATACTTCGCGAAAGTCAAATGTGTTGAAAAATTTAAAAAAGATCCTGATGGCTATATCAGATTACAAAAATTCGTACAATATACAGAACTGCATAAATATCTTTTGTGGGGAGGACTAGAATCCTATATTATCAACCTTATCGACCAACACGCCCAAGATGGGAATTAGTACTATAAGTCCATAATGTAATATTTAAAATAGAGATGTGGTATAGTTGACTATATCTTGCACGATATGGAAACTTATACAAAAACTATAGTTAGGCTGTAGTATATATCAGGATATACTACGCGGACCCTATGCATCACTTTCCCATAACACGAAGATTGTCACCAGGGTAGTAATCGCTATCATTATAAGGAGATACGGTTGACGAAATAGTGGATACAATCTAGTGTTTTTATGAAAAAACACTGTCAGAGGCTCTAGAGGGTACTATCGGAAGACACAAAAATAACAAGCTACAGTTGTAACTCTAAAAATTATAACGCCAAAGATTAGGAACTCTTACAAATTTATCAGGAAATCTTTATCTTTATTTTAGGAAGCTTTATCATTTTACGGTCCTCGGCGACAGCAAGGACGAACCCCAACCCTCCCAGACCTGCGGCAAATGAGAACCTAAGAGCACACTCAGTACATCTTTCACAACGTTCTTCCTGGGCACATTGATATAGACCCTCATGAGATTCAACAGTAGCGGCAATATGGTTTTTTGAGCCATAACAGCTAAAAGTAAAGATAAACCAAATAAATGCTATAGAAAAGAGTATTATCAATCTCGAAAGTGAAAGTCCAACTTTTGAACGTACGAGATAAAATGCAGTACCCGCAATTATCATAATTAAAAACAAACTAGAAAGAACGAGCTCTAGGTTCCTAACTTCCAAAATCTGAAAATTCATATATACTCCAGCACCAATCATTATAATTCCGGAGAATTTCTCCACCTGAGCGAATATAACCGATGTTTTTTTCATGATACTAAAGACCTTACTACCCAAGATACCAACCATCACGGCAGGAGTGAGCAACCCAGCCCCAAATATAATCAGCTTAAGGTAAATCTCCCCTTTACTAAGTTCAGACGCGAGAAATGATGAGAATATTGGCAATACACATGGAGAAACAGTTAATGCCCAGGGCAGGACAAAACCTAACATAAATGAATTGGATATATTCTGGAGCAAAATCACATTGAATCTACCAAACACCTGTAGTACTCCAATTATGATAAACCCGACCCCGATTATAATTCTCGCAGCATTATAAAAATCGGATTGAGTTATAGAATCAAGAACGAGCCCAACAAGAAGCAACCCCAAGATATAACCCAAGAATGTATAGGCCATATCTTTATAAAGTCTACCCCCCTTGCGTCCCCCCCAGATACCAAATCTATATAAAAATATTGGTATCAAAACTATCGTACAGGGAGTCAAAGTAGCTGCTATCCCAGAAATATATGCAGTTAGCAAAACAAAATTATTAACATTTAAAAAAAGGACTACATTTCTTCAATTACTTTTTTTACTGCAAGAACATAAGCAGCTTTTCTCATATCAATATCGTATTCCTCCATTACCCCCCAAGTGGACTCAAAAGCCTCCACAATAGTATCTCGTAACTTCTCTAGAACAACATCTTTCTCCCATTTTTGATTCTCCATATTTTGAACCCATTCAAAATACGAAACAGTTACTCCACCAGAATTAGCTAAAATATCAGGCACAAAAAGAATATCTTTTTCACTGAGTATATCATCCGCTTCGGGTGTTACAGGACCATTTGCCATCTCAATTATATAACTAGCCTTGATATCACTTGCATTATTTTCATTGATCACGTTTTCGACAGCTGCAGGAACAAGTACATCTACATCCAATAACAATAATTCTTCGTTAGAAATAATCTCACTTCCGTCAAGACCTGAAAAAGATCCCTTTGAACTTTTATATTCTACTGCCGAATCGATATCAATTCCATCATCAGAATAGATTGCGCTTTTCGAATCACTAATAGCTACAATTTTGTACCCCAATTCATTTGCTAATTTCGCAAAATACAGCCCCACATTTCCCATTCCTTGAATTGCAATAGTAGTTTCACCAGGAACTAGACCTTTCTTTTTGGCTAAACTCTCCAATACATAAACCCCACCATAACCAGTTGCTTCAGTTCTACCTTCTGATCCACCTGCCTCAATAGGTTTACCAGTAATGACAGCAGGAGAATCCTTGCCAACGAGCTTTGAATATTCATTAACCATCCAGGACATAATCTCTGGCGTTGTGTACATATCTGGAGCAGGCACATCTTTCTCCGGACCAATGACTTCATATATTGCTTTGACAAATCCTCTGGAAAGTCTTTCTAGTTCGCTTTTTGAAAGTTGTTTTGTATCAACGATAACTCCACCTTTTCCGCCACCAAAAGGTATCCCGGCAACTGCACATTTCCATGTCATCCATGTTGAGAGTGCCTTTACTTCTGAAGCACTAACTGCCGGACTAAATCGCAGCCCCCCTTTATAAGGCCCTCTAGAATTGTTGTGTTGAGATCTAAAGCCAGTAAAAACCTGCACCTCACCATTATCCATCTCTACGGGGAAGTGAACTTCTACGAGCCTGTCCACATCAGACAAACGATCAAATTGATCCGGAGAAAGTTTCAATATATCGGATACATTTCTAAGCTGCTCAATTGCATTCTTATGTGGATCGTTCTGCATTATTTTAAATTATAAAAATTAAATTAATCCTACAGTTTCTAGGACTTTTTTTGTAAAATCATATTTTTCTGGCTTGAGAAAATAATTCTTTCTTCTCCCCTCCTTAGACTCCTCGATGAAACCCTTTTCCCTCAAGGTTTTTATATGATAAGACAATAGATTCTTAGGGATATCAAGTGATTCAATAATATCATTACCGCAGACACAATCAGTACAATTGAAGAGAGTATAGAGAATCATCAACTTATTCTCATTGAATAACCAAAGGTTTTTTATCTCTTTCATGATAGTTCAAACTAAATTGAACCATATAATAAAATACAAAATGGGGAAAGTCAATATATTTTTATGAAACTTCTGGATCGGCTACATTGGATCCTACATACTCGAGGCCTGTAACTTTAGACAATATCTGGATAAGTGTTTTAGTGTTGTCCTTGATACCTTTAATAGCTTCATAGTCCGCCCAGTCAGCAGTCTCAAATGTTGAAAAGCCAATTATTATTATATCGGGTACTAATTCTCTAAGTTTCTCTGAAATCTTTTTCCCATCTTCCTCACTGCTCCCCATATATGCCTCAACAATAGCGATGCTCGGCCTCAATTCACCTTTAGTAATTTTTTCTACGATTTTTGTAGAGGTCTTAAGATTATGTGCAGAACCTGCTAATGACAGCTCCCATGTAGATAGGATCAGATCCGTAACAGTAAAATAATAATCATCTGGATCGAATTGTATTATCTCTATTTGATCTTTTTTCATAAGGTATGAATTACGTAACTCAGGTTAAATAGAATTCTAACACAAACTCGCAAACATATATAACTTTCTAATTAATCAAGGAAGACACAAATGCTGCACTAATTTCTTCTTGCCTATGTTCCAATTTAATTGCCTCAAAGAAATTATAGATTAGTTTCGCATCATCAAGCGCCCTATGTCTATTCTGAATATCAAACCCAAACCTCTGTATCAAGGAATCCAAATTATGCTTTCTAAATTGCGGGTACAACTTCCTCGACATTAACATCGAACATCCTACAGGAAATGCAAACTCCTTTCCAAGTCTTTCAAATTCTGCTCTCAAAAATGAATAATCAAACCTAGCGTTATGAGCAACTACAACTGAATCCTGCATCATTAGTTCCATATTTTCTATAATCTCTTCAAATTTGGGCTGGCCAAGCAAATCTGTATTCTTTATTCCGGTTATTCTAGTTATGTAATATTTAATCTGCTGCCCTGGGTCTATCAATGAATTTATAGAACTAATAACTTTTCCATCGCGAACCCGAAGCATCCCCACCTCAATAACTCGTTCGTTATAGGGGCTAAGTCCAGTTGTCTCCAAATCTAAAAATACTAAATCTTTTTTCATAGCACTTACAGTATAACAAAGCAAAGAGCTCCATAGTGAAGCTCTAAGTGAAAATTTTCTAATTCTGAATTCTAATGTGCAGGAATTGCGAAAAGTGCTATCAGCAAAGTAATAACTGCAAGAAAACTAAACACAACAAACCGGACCCATTTCTTTTTTTCGAAACTTAAATAAGATGCAATAATCATTTGAGCAAAGTAGTATAGAGCAAAAAATCTTGAAGCAATAGTTATTATCTTCAAAACCGGAGCCAGCCACAGCAAAATTATCGAGAGCGACACTAATGGTAAGTAAAGTTGCTTCTCAGTGAATCTTCCTTTCAGCTCTTCTTCTATAAGTCCTGAACCTCCAATAGTATCCGCAATAGATGCTCCGAATTGACTAAATATTGCAGCAAGGGAAAGAATAAGTCCCATACCAAGAGCTGTTTCAGATATCACTTCTATAATCGCAGTTTCAGTTACGTGTCCAATTTCACGGCTAATCGGACCAGCCAGAGTGACAAATATAAGATAAATAATGAGTGCCAAAATCTGGGCTGTAACCATAGCCTTTTTTCTGATCTGCACAGAATAATCTTCCCCCAGAAATTTCACTGTTTCGAAACCTTGCGTTATAAGGAGCAACCCACCTAATATCTGAAATTTCTCTGCGTTAAGGTCAACAAAATCAAAAACATAATGAGTTTCTGTCTTCCCAAGAATGCTAGCAACAGCATATACAAATAGAGTAACCAAAAGCCCCCCGATTACCGACATTTTTAAATTTACCGCAACTTTTTCTAATTTCTCTAGACCATGAAGACCTTTAAACATCCCCCAAAGTCCAATAACTGACAAAACAAGGGTACTTAATGTATTAATAAGAACCTGAGCCTTAATACTTCCCAAAACCATATCACTACCTTTTATATGAAAAATTTCGAACACGAAAGAGGAGAGGATTGAGGTATAAAATGCAATGGCCACAACGTAACAAATTCCCAAAACCCAATTAGATGATCTTTCAATAAAAACTAACCATGGTTTAGATTTTGCAATCTTTTCCTGCTTTACATCAAACTCTGCGATGTTTACCCTGAGTCCCCAGCCAATACCAATTGCTATCAGGTTTAATAATAGAACCAATGGCACACCCCAGACACCAAAATCTGAATACATAATTGGAGCTACAACCAAAAATCCACTACCGATTATTGACGCCAAGGGGGTAACGGTAACAGTCCACAATTTTGACTTCCTTATCTTTGAGAAAAAAAGTATTAAAAGAATTGAAAAAATAGAAATCAAACCTACAATTCCATTCGAAGTAAACAACAATCCTCCCATCTCAATAAAGATAAAAATTTAAATAAAAAACAAGGGAAAGATACTTAATTAACCTGGGTATTATATAAGTGTGATATTGGCATGTCAATGGTTTAACAAGACAAAAAATCTAGGTAGCCTGTATATTCAGCTATATCAATACCATCGATATAAAAATTTTTTCTAATGTACTTGCAAAATAGAGGAAGATCGCTTATACTTGAACTCCTTGATCCTGATATTTCACATTTATATAATTACTATGCATTCAATTGCTGCGGGACCAATAGTCGAATTTGGTGGTATAACTATCACCAACACGATGCTGGCAGGGATAATAACCACTGTCATTATCATTCTCTTTTCCATTGTGATCCGTTTATCACTTTCTATCAGGCCGAATTCAATTCAGGCCTTTTTTGAAATTATCTACGATTATATTTATGATCTTACTGTTCAGATTTCAGATAAACACAGAGCAAAAAATTTCTTTCCATTTGTAATGGGATTTTTTGTATTTATCTTGATAAGTAACTACACAGGTTTGTTACCTTTCTATGGAGATTCAATCATTTACAGTGAACAGAATCACACAACAGAAGTCTCTCATGAAGAAGAACAGGAAAAGCCAAGCACAACAGAAGAAACCGAACTAGAAACCCACGAATCAGAAGATAAAGAAATGGAAACTGAAGATTACGTTGCTGAGATCACTGGAGAGGATGGTGAACACCATGGATATCCACTCTTACGTGGAGCTACAACAGATATGAATTATACATTTGCATTATCTCTAGTATCATTTGCACTAGTTATAATTTTTGGAATTATTTATCAGAAACCACCGATACTAGGATTTTTACTTCATTATTTCCAGCCTGGTGAAATAAACAAAATGAAGGGTGGCATGAAATTTGGAATGATCCCATTATTCGCCTTCGTAGGTTTTCTGGAGATAATGTTGGAGCCATTGAAATCTATTTCGCTATCATTCAGGTTATTTGGTAATGTATTTGCTGGGGAAACCTTGATAGCTGCAATGTCAACTATTGCAAACGGAGATCCCACACTATTCGTAGTAATACCATTTTTCATACTTGAATTTCTAGTAGCTTTTATACAAGCATTTGTATTTGCCTTATTGACACTAGTATTTATATCTTTGGCAACATCACATCATTAAAAGTTGAAAGTGTATAGTGAGTAATGGAAAGTTGAAATTTGATAGTTGAAGGTTGATAGTTATTTTGAATTTTGAAATTTGGATTTTGAATTTAATTAAGATATTTTGATTTTTCTAATTTGAACTTAATTAAATATTAAAAATTATTTATTAAAAATTATTTTATGGATATACCAACAACAAAACAAGTTATTGAGATCTCGGCAGCTTTATTCGTTGCGATTGGAGGTCTTGGCCCAGGAATTGGAATCGGACTTATAGGTAAAGGTGCAATGGATGCTATTGGCAGAAACCCAGAAGCTGCAAACAAGATTTTTGTACCTATGATTCTAGGATTTGCGTTCGCAGAAGCTATTGCTATCTATGCACTAGTTGCTGGATTTCTATTCCCTGTATCTTAAGAATTATAAAGAATAATTATGAATGAATTACTAGATAGTTTAACAATAAATGGACAGTACTTTTTGTTCGCACTTATAAACTTTTCAATTGCGTTGGCAGCTTTCTACTTTATCGCTTTGAAGCCTTTAGGGAAAACCATCGCTGAAAGAAGAGAAAAAATTGATAAAGGGTTGAAACATGCAGAAGAGATGGAAGAGAAGATGACTCAGCTTGAAAAAGATGTGGAGAAAAAACTAGAAGAAGCAGAGGCCAGAACAAAAGAAATGTTAAATGAAGCAAAGAAAGAAGCTCGGTCAATCAAGGATGAGAAACTTTCTGAAGCAAAATCTGAATCAACCAAAATTATCACATCCGCAAAAGAGCGGGCAGCTCAAGAGAAAAATAAACTAGACTCAAAGATGCGTGATGAGATTGATTCACAAGTGAGAAAAGTTCTAAAAGAACTTATCAAAGAGGATCCAGATTTAAATAAAAAAATAATTGATAACGCTATAGAAAATATCTAAAAATGGACGAAAAAACTTTAGCTGCAAAAATCTATTTAAATTCGAAAAAAATTCACGACCTGGGACTATTGTTACTTGAAATATTGAAAGACATTGAAGGCAAAGATACCGGCAAACTACTTGAATTTTACGTTGATATCAAAGATGGAAAGACAGAAATCGTAGAAGTTCAAACTTCAATAGAACTATCTGACGCTCAAAAATCCGGACTTGAAAAGAAAGTACAAGGATTACTCTCAGAAAAAAGACTTGTTTTTATATACAATGTCGATCCTGAAATATCAACAGGTCTAATTGTGCGAATAGGTGACAGTATTCTAGATCTAACTATTAATAATCTTATCAAGTGAAGATAAAAAATACTGGAATAGTTGAAGAAGTTAAAGACGGTGTTATAAAAGCATCTGGATTATCCGAAGCAGGTGCTTCTGAGCTGGTTATAATAAACACACAACATGGAGACAAGGTCTATGGGCTTGCACTCAACTTAGAAGAAGATAATGTAGGTATAATCACACTCGGTGATTTTAAACATATTTCTGAGGGAGATATCATCGAAACTACTGGAGAACTTCCTTCAATTGAAGTTTCAGATAGCTTATTGGGTAGAATAGTAGATCCAATCGGAAATATCCTTGATGGAAAATCTGTTGAGCATAAGAATTCGAAAAAAATGGCTCTAGAAAAGGTCGCTCCAGGAGTTATCGAAAGAAAAGATGTGGACAGACCTATCCAGACTGGTATAAAAGTAATTGATTCTACATTACCAATTGGTCGTGGACAGAGACAGTTAATAATCGGTGATAGACAAACTGGTAAAACAACCATCGGAATTGACACAATTATAAATCAGAGACATGTAGAAAAAGAACTAGGACTTCCAAAAGTTTATTGCATCTATGTTGCTATCGGTCAAAAGGCATCAAAAATTGCACAAATTAAAGCACTACTAGAAAAAGAAGGCGCTATGGATTATACGGTTATAGTTTCTGCAACAGCATCTGACCCTGCAAGTCTTCAGTATCTAGCACCATATGCAGGATGCGCAATTGGAGAATACTTTGCAGAGCAAGGAAAAGATGCACTTGTAATATATGATGACCTTACCAAACACGCATGGGCTTATAGAGAGATATCATTGCTTCTTAGAAGACCTCCAGGAAGAGAAGCTTATCCTGGAGACATCTTTTATCTACATTCAAAGCTTCTCGAAAGAGCAGTTCAGTTCTCAGACGATAATAAAGGCGGATCACTTACTGCATTACCGGTGATTGAAACTCAAGCTGGTGATGTTTCCGCATACATCCCTACAAATGTAATTTCTATAACTGATGGACAGATATACTTAGAACCAGATCTTTTCAACTCGGGAACAAGACCTGCTGTAAATGTCGGTCTATCAGTATCTAGAGTTGGTGGAGCTGCACAGTTGAAACCTATGAAACAGGTTGCGGGGCAGCTCAGACTTGAACTAGCTCAATATAGAGAATTAGCAGCTTTTGCGCAATTTGGTTCCGATCTTGATAGCGAAACAAAAATGAGACTTGATAGAGGAGAGAGTCTCACTGAGTTATTGAAACAGAATCAATACTCGCCTGTAGAAACTGCAGTACAAGTAGCAATTATCTACGCAGCTACAAACGGATTTATCGATGAAGTAGAAGTAAACGAGATTGCAGAATGGGAAGAAAAATTTACAAGGTTCATTAAAAAAGAAGCTCAAAATGAATTGGTAAAAATCGCTCAGAACAACAAGATCGAGGGCGAGCTAGAATCTGGATTGGTTGATGCTATAAAACGTTTCAATAAATAGAGCTTCAGTAGTAAAGACATTTAAGAGAATTATTTCCATATAGATAATGCCAAACAACAAAGGAGTAAAAAGACGAATACAAACAGTAAAGAATACAAGCAAAATCACCAAAGCTATGGAAGTAGTTAGTGCTTCAAAGATGAAATCTGCTCAAAATAGAGCGTTATCAACAGTTCCGTATGCAGATGGCTTATACCGAATTATCAAAAAAATTGGATTTATTCCTGATTACAAAAATCCTTTGATGAGAGATGTGAAAAAAGCGAAATCAGCTGGTATTATCGTCATCGGTCCAGATAAAGGCTTTGTCGGAGGAATGATTACTGACATTATGCTCAAAACAAGCAACTTAATAAAGGAGCTTAAAGAAAAGAATCCTGACTTAAAAGTGTATGGAATAAGCATATTCAAAAAAGGAGAAAAAGTTCTGAAATCACTAGGAATAGAAAATAAATATCATTTTTCTGATTATAACGAGAAACCAACAACAACAGAGCTAACACCAATACTCAAAGTTCTAGTCGAAGGATTCGTGAGTGAGGAATATGATGAGATATATATCGTTTATTCCCACTTTATAAACACAATGCAGCAAAAGACAGTAACGAAAAAACTACTACCTATCTCATTTGAAGACATAACTGAAAATGGAGAAAACAGCGAAAACATATCATATACATTCGAACCTAGCATGGAAGCTATTTTGGATAAACTGATACCAGAATATTTCGAATATCAAATCTTTGCAGCAATTATGGATTCTATGGCTTCTGAGCAAAGTGCAAGAATGGTAGCCATGAAAAACGCAAGTGACAATGCAAAAGAGATTGAAAAGAATTTACAACTTAAATACAACAAAACAAGACAAGCAAGTATAACTCAGGAGATTATAGAGGTAGTCTCTGGTAGTTTGGCTTAAATTTTATAAAATCTTAAGAAACAATAATGCTCGGTAAAATAAAACAGATAATCGGAGTTGTCGTTGACGTCGAGTTTGGGAATACTACCGAACTCCCTCAGATATTTGACGCTCTGGAAGTTAGTAATAATGAAAACAAACTAGTTCTGGAAGTACAACAGCATGTTGGTGACAATACAGTTAGAACTATTGCCATGGGCCCGACAGATGGACTGAGAAGAGGGTTAGAAGTGAAATCAACCGGAGAACCAATTCAGGTTCCAGTAGGAAAACAGTCTCTAGGTAGAATTTTCAATGCTTTGGGAGAAACGATCGATAAAGAAAAAGAACTTGATGCCAAATCTACAAAATGGTCGATTCATAGAGAACCACCTACAATAAATGACCAATCAACTGAAGTCGAAGTTCTTGAAACCGGAATCAAAGTTATAGATCTTATCTGTCCATTCATCAAAGGTGGAAAGATAGGGGCATTTGGAGGGGCAGGAGTAGGTAAAACTGTTGTAATCCAAGAATTGATTTATAACCTTGCAAGCGAACATAGTGGATATAGTGTATTTACAGGAGTGGGTGAGAGAACTAGAGAAGGGACTGCTCTTTATAAAGAGATGAAGGATTCAAAAGTTCTAGATAAAACAGCACTCGTATTTGGACAAATGAATGAACCTCCAGGAGTAAGAATGAGAGTAGCTCTCACAGGACTTACAATGGCTGAGTATTTCAGAGAGGAAGAGAATAGAGACCTACTTTTATTTATCGATAATATCTTTAGGTTCACACAAGCTGGTTCGGAAGTTTCCGCACTACTCGGAAGACTTCCATCAGCAGTAGGATATCAGCCAACCCTAGCCGAAGATTTAGGTTATTTGCAAGAAAGAATAGCATCAACAGCAACAGGATCTGTTACATCAGTGCAAGCGATCTATGTACCAGCAGATGACTTTACTGATCCTGCACCAGCTACAACATTTAACCACCTTGATTCAACTATTGTGCTTGAGCGTGCACTTGCAGAACAGGGATTATTCCCAGCAGTAGATCCTTTGGCATCTACTTCTACAGCACTTCAACCTGATATAGTTGGAGAAGATCATTATAATGTAGCAAGAGGTATCCAGAAAGTTCTACAAAGATATAAAGAGCTACAGGACATTATCGCAATTCTTGGTGTAGAAGAACTTTCAGACGAGGATAAACTTGCAGTAAGTAGAGCGAGAAAGATACAAAGGTTTCTGACCCAGCCATTCCACGTAGCAGAGCAGTTTACAGGACGTCAAGGCTCATATGTCTCTATAGATGATACGATTGATGGATTCAAAAGAATTCTTGAGGGTGAATTTGATGATTTAGGTGAAAGCAGTTTTTATATGAAGGGCGATATATCTCAGGTAAGAGAATCAAATTGATAATTGAGAATTGATAAATGATAATTAATAATTAGTAATGAGTGTTCTATGCTTGTCCGTCGAAGTATAACGCAGATGGATTTTATGTTCTATGTTAAATGATCTACTTCTAATATGAAAATTCAAATCTATTCGGCTTCAAAAAAAATATACGAATCAGATGAGGTAAGATATGCTTCTTTACCCGGAGAGGATGGTACTATTGGCGTTCTAGAGGATCATGAACCCATAATTTCAACACTTGGAGTAGGGGAGATCAAAATCTCTGAAAACGGGACAGATAAATATATTGCAGTCCTTGGAGGTTTTGTCCAGATCGCCAAGAATGAAATCTTTGTCCTTGCAGACGAAGCACAGCTAGAAGATGATGCTGTTCTTAGAGAAATCGAAGAAGCTATTGAAAGAACACAAAAACAACTAGACCAGGATCTTCCTCCACAAGAACTTATCAGGTTAGAAAAGGAGATTAAATACCATAAACTTCGAAAAGAGATCGGTAACAACTGACTTGTCTCCAAATCCCATTTTAGTATAATGAGTATTAAGTCAATCATTCATAATGGAACTATTTATTTGGATTCTGATATTTATCTTCAGTTTAGCTGTGATCGTTAAGTCAGCTGATATCTTTTCAGACTCCGCAGAAAAAATCGGGCTTGCAATTGGAATACCAGCATTTATAGTTGGCGTCACAATTGTATCAATTGGAACTTCTCTCCCTGAATTAATAATCTCTATCCTCTCAATTATTGAAAAAAGCCCTGAAATCGTTCTGGGGAATGCCATTGGCTCCAATATTACTAATATCTTCCTAATACTTGGAATTGCTGGGATAATTGGTAAAAAACTAGAGGTAACTTATGATCTTATACACGTTGATCTGCCGCTCCTGGTTGGATCAGCCTTTCTGGTAAGTCTAATGGCTCTTGATGGAGAAATTACAAGGTTCGAAGGGTTAATCTTAACTTTCGGAAGCGTCATCTACCTTCTATACACAATAAATACAAAAAAAAGAAGAGATTTGAAAGAAAAGCAACAGGACAAAAAAATAGCAGAAGAAATTAAGGACGAACACGACATAACCAAACCGAAACCAAAATTGAAAAAAAGATCATTTCTATTGTTGATAATTACTTCAATCTTCATGTTCGTAGCGGCTGAATATATGGTCCAGTCGATTAATGCTATCGCTGAAATAATAGACGTAGGTAAAGAAATTATTGCTTTAAGTGTAGTTGCATTTGGCACATCAATGCCTGAACTCTCAGTAACAATAGCACTAGCCAGAAAAAAACATTCTGAAATGGTACTTGGAAATATCTTGGGGTCTAGCATATTCAATTCTTTTGCTGTGATCGGTATCCCCGCACTATTCTCAGGCTTAGTAGTAACTCAGACCATTATAACTCTAGGCCTGCCTATGCTTATCATAGCCACTCTTCTTTACTTTTTCACAACCCAAGAGAAGCAACTTACTCAATGGGAAGGCTGGCTGCTTATTATGTTTTATCTCTTTTATATTGGGGAGCTCGTTATTACAAGTTAATGCTACATAGACTTAAAATATCAATTATCATTCTCCTAATAACTATAAACATATCTGCTGCCTCTATTATTTACCTCACAAAGCCAGATAAAAAAACAATTACGCTAAGCGATATAAACCTCATAGATCGAGAAGAGTTATTAATCAACCTTACTACAGAACAAGAAAAAAAAGGTATTCTTATCATGATAGGAATACCAGATACTATACTCTCAGAAGAAACGATCTCATTTCTAAAAAACAATAAAATAATGGGCGTTGTATTACTTGGTCACAACGTACAGAATGAACCTCAACTGAAACAACTCACATCTGATTTGAGGTCTAAGGTAAATCCAGATATCCTTATCGCTATAGATCAAGAAGGTGGTACAGTAGCCAGAATTCCTTGGGATCAGTACGCAGGCATATCAGCAAGACAAATCGGTGATAGTAATGATCTCAGCTATGCTTATGAAATTGCGAAATACCGTGCAGCACTGCTTCTTGATCTAGGTATAAATGTCATTTTAGGACCAGTGGCTGACATAGCATATTCTAGAAGTTCATTTATGTACGACCGATCCTTTAGTTCTGATCCAAGTACTGTAGCAAAGTTTGTGGAAAAAACTGTACAAGCTCAAAGTGAGGCAGGAATTATAACCGTTTTGAAGCACTTCCCTGGACATGGGGATACTACAACTGATTCTCATTACTCACTACCAGTTATAAATAAATCAAAGGAAGAACTTCTTTCTAACGAGTTTCTACCTTTTGACGCGGGGATTGAAGCTGGTGCAGAAATGATTATGTTTGGACATGTTGTGAACCCAGCTATAAGTGAGAATCCAGCTAGTATCGAAATAGAATATCTAAAAATTCTCCGTGACGAACTAGGTTTTGAAGGTGTTGTAATTACTGATGATCTCAAAATGGCAGGAGGGATAGATACTGGAATAGGGTGGGGGATAAACATGCTTATTGACAGACAGGCGAATGTAATTGAACTTAAGGAGACATATCAACCTAAAGAAGATGTAATAATAAATATCTTGGATATGCTATAATTCATAGTATGATAGAGACCCTACCCACAACAGATATGCCTCAAGTAGATGTAATAGGGACAAATAGCCCTTTTTTTCCTCAATTGCTGAAACAAACCATATTCCCTGAAGAAGTTTTTGTAGGTGGTAAGCTTGTCCCTTTGAATACTGACCCACCACAACGTCTATTTACAACAGGCCCTCAAAGAACGTTTGATCTTATTGGAAATGGTGAAGTACATTCACCTATAGCAATATGTGGCACCTATGAAGCAAGTCATCTTGGTAAACGAGTAGCAGCGGCCTTTGCCAGCACCATAGCGGAAATGGGTCATAACCATATTGGAAGACTTAACGAAGGTATAGATGGTTATGCTTCTCTCGGTGCAATAAAGAATGGGGGACATTCGTTCTCCGTACTTCCTCGGGCTATTGAAAAAGTATATCCCCCACAAGCAGCTCAAGTAAAATCCCGATTAGATGGTTCTGCAACCTTTGTTAGTGAACATTCATTAACAGACGACCCCTTTACAGCAGGACCAATTTATAACCAAAGGTTAAGAGATCAAGATTGTATTGTAGCGGGATCAGCCGAAGTTTTAATTATCGTTGAGGGTAGGTTAAATAGCTCCGAACATAGATTAATGGAAATCGCACTAAGTATAGGAAGGCCCGTTATTGTAGTAATCCCAAAATACAACATCCCCGGACATCTATCAGCTAACAGGCAATTGTCTGAATTAGTAACTACCGACATAGAATATTCCGATAATCCACTTATTCATACAATAGAGGTTAATGCATGGACTGATTCTGGTCCTGGAGATCTCAGATTTGGTCAAGATGTTGACCTAAGACAAACGCTCATGCAAATTAGGCAGCAATCCGAATAAAAAAGGAAGGCTTTTTACACCTTCCAATTTTTATAAACTTCTAATTAGCCTTTAATCTTTCACCTTTAAAATAACTGCATCTACCTCTTCATCTGATACTTCTTTCATGCCAGTAGTCAAGCTGAAATCAGTTTTATCACCAATAATATCTACCGTAAATACATATTTATCTCCAACTTTTTCACAAGATACCTTTTCTACATTACCATGAGTCATGTTATCGTTATGCTCATTCAGATAAGTACATGAAGAGAAAGAACTTATATTACTAACCTCCAAAATGATATCACCATCATCGTTATACTTAGCTTCAGCGTTAGGGATATTTACATCTCCACTTGTAGCTTCAACAGGCAATGAGAACTCATAATAATTTGACGTATGAATCCATTGGTATGTTCTAATTTTGATACTTGCTCCACTTGCATCTGTTGTAAGATACTGAGTTGTCTGCCCGAAATCGTTTTCCAAATTCTCATCACCAGATGGTGGAGTAGAAGTTGGAGTTACGGTTGGAGTAGCTGTTACACTTGGAGTTGCTGTAGGACTTGTAGTTGTTGTAGGTTCTGGACTCTCCGTAACCGTAGGTGTAGGAGTTGTTTCTGGTTCTTCATCACCGCCAGAATCAGATTGCAATCTAATTATCAAAAATGCTGCAATAACTGCAACTACAACTACTGCTAAAATTACACCAACTACCTTTACTATCGAAATATCATCTGATTCATTATCCCCTCCATCATTTTTAACTTGTTTTTCGATAGGGGGTTTTGAATTATCATCTTCTTTTTTAGGAATTGACATTGGTTTTTGCCCAGTTATCTTCCTACGCTGTGTTAGGCTAGGCTTTGTTATCTCTGATTCTGCCATTTTAGGGACAGTAATATTTTAAATAATTAATAATGCAAAAGGTGCATTTCTCTCTAGTATATATCATTAGACCAGAGTAGAGCAAATTCAGAACATAAATCATATTACATAGAACATTTAACATGGATCATCTAACAATAATCCTGAGCATACTACACCATCCTACTCCCTACAATCCTACCTCCCTAATTAGTATAAGCCGTATAGGTTACTACCTGATTGTAACTTCCTACAATCGTTGAAGTACTCATACTAGCTGCATGTGTTATCTCTAGATGTTGTACACTACTTCCTACTGTTGTCCCACTTCCTGTTGTATTTGTTGTTGCTAGTAAAGTAGCTGAAGTTGGTACCGCCTGATGCTGAGTACCATAACTTCCTGCTGCACTATATTCTCCTCCTCCTAATTCACTTAAGTAGAATCCGTATTCTTCTTCTCCTGATGTTACTGCTCCTGTTGGGGAACCTATACTGTTCCCATTACCATCATCTAAACTTCCATCACTTGTCATATACACGCTTACTCCCGATGCATTATTGGTTCCTGTCCCCAAATCATATACACATAAATTAACCTGATTTAAAGAAAGTACTCCTAGAGCACACGTATTTGTATCAGTTAATTCTGTATCAGCTCCTTGTTGGAATAATTCCATATCTATTGTAGGCGGTACAGTTGCTGTTATATTTACATCATTATCATCCCCAACATAGGCCAAAACTGCCCCAGAGTCATCGTCTGTACCATCTCCACTTACATCAGTGAGAACAGCCCAGCTATAGTTACCCGGACTTCCTGGATTTGTAAGATGATTGCCTCCGCCACCATTAATATCAACTTGAATCCAGTTACTACATGCATCAGTATTGGTATCAATAACTAAATAACCATTCTCAGCATCGTTCAGACTAAAAGAAGTCATACCAGTAGTAGTTCCCCCAGCTAAGCCATCTGCATCACAATTTAAAGTTATATCACTAGCTGTTAAGGAACTTCCTCCTGTGAATAGTGAGTCATAAATAATATAAATCAAACTATCAGCTATAATGTCAGTAGGTGTATCAAACCATACCTCCACATCATCAGTTGCACCTGCGGTCTCATTTGCCAGATCAACCCTCATGTTGGGGGTGTTACCAGCGATTCCCAATCCACCGGTCCCAGTTAGACCATCTATCTTCCAGTATAATTGTCCTGATATATTTACAATACTAACTTCTGGATCTTCTATATAATAAACTACACCACTCGCACAACTGTCAGTAACTTCACCTAAGGAAGTTGCACCTGGGCATACCCGAACTGCATGATGATTATCAAGTTTTGGAACGAATAATGCAAACGTCGAATCTGTACCTGGAGCACTAGCTAGATTATGTACAAAAGATTTGCCAAGAGTTGTATCGCTATCAGCCGAAACAGTTGCCCAATTTCTATCTTCAGTTAAATCCGTCGTAACTTCAGCGACAACTTCACCACCATCTGTAGATAACCTTATGTTTCTACCTGCAGTACCAATCTCACCTGACTCAGTAGTTGCTGGAAGGCCAGAGCTCGTATCCAATGCAGCTAAAGAACCACTTAATCCTGTAATACTAGCAGCTATAAATTCTGTATATTTTGCATAAAAAGCATCTGAACCAACAGCAGCTTGAGTATCTCCCGCTACAACGAAGTCCTCATCCAGATCTACAGTAGAATCTTCATAATAACCCGACAAATAAACATCATTCCCATAGGCTGCCATTCCGTAACTTTCTTCCCAACCTGAACCTCCCAATCCCTTTACCCATCTCAACACTCCAGAAGATGTATATTTAGCGAGAAAAAAGTCTCCATTATTACTATCTATAGTATCACCTGAGATACTGTTATCTCTGTCAAAATCTACACCAGTTTCCTCAAAAGAACCTGAAAAAAATACTTCCCCTGAACTATTACTATCAACTCCCCATGCTGCATCATAACCACTTCCCCCTACAACCTTAGCCCACTGGAAAACTCCGCTGGAATTATATTTCGCAACATACGCGTCTGAATCATTTCCAGACTGAGTGTCACCAGGAATAACTGCATCACGATCAAAATCTGCACTACCATCCCCAAGTTCGCCTACTACTAATACATTATTACTTGCATCAATTTCTAAGGTATAACCTGAATCCCAATTTGCACCTCCATATACCTTCACCCATTGTAAAAGTCCTGTAGAACTACTATACTTTGCAAGAAACACATCTTGCCCGCCAGTAGCTGATTTCGTATCTCCAGATACTACATTTTCTTCATCAAAATCTACACTTGTTCCAGTAATATCACCTACAAGGTAAAGGTAACCATCTGATCCAAGCCTCATATGCTCAGATTGTTCCCAATTCGATCCGCCCATTGTCTTGGCCCATTGGAGTACTCCACTTGAATTATACTTAACAATAAACGCATCATACTGACCAGCACATGTATGTGTATCTCCGGAAACCACATTATCTTCGTCGAAATCAACCGTACTTGTAGATGAAATCGACCCAGCTAAAAATATATTTCCTGAATCGTCAACCTGTATAGAAGTTGCACTTTCATTTGTAGATGATCCAAAAGTTTTTACCCACTGCAAAACTCCTGAGCTATTATATTTTGCTATATAAGCATCTGACCCTCCTGATGAAACCTTTGTATCCCCCGCAATTACAGCATCATCATCAAAATCTGTAGTAGCCTGAAAGATACCAGACACATATACATTTCCACTTGAATCTACATCTACTGAGTCTGTGTAGTTATATGCAGTAGATGAAATAATTTTTACCCAAGAAAGTGTTCCATCGGTATCATACTTGGCAACAAACCCGTTTCTCTGAGTATCACCAGGAGATTTAGTGTCTCCCGAAACTACATTCATTTCATCGAAATCTGTAGTAGTACCGACAGATCCTAAAGTATAGATATATCCAGGAGAATCAGAATCTGTATGTATTTCTTCTGCATATTCGTCACCACTTCCTCCAATTACCTGAGACCACTGAAACTCAGCACCATATGATATTGCTTCTGCTCTACGAGGGAGGAAAGCTAAATAGAAAGAGTTAATTAGTATAAGGGATACTAACGAGAAAGAAATAGTCTTTTTCATAATTAAGGCCTATAAAATAGTTAAGTGCTAGTTAAATATACTATATTTATAAATTTTTGAACACATTACATCAAAACATTAAACAGAGATCATCCAACACTACCTCCTAAAAACTACAACCTACCCCCTACAAAACTACCTTACTAATTAGTGTATGCGGTATATGTTACGACTTGATTATACGAACCAACAATCGTAGAAGTTGACATGCTCGCTGCATGTGTTATCTCCAAATGTTGTGATGAACTACCTGCTGTCGTCCCACTCCCTGTCGTACTCGTACTCGCTATGAGTGTTGCACTTGTCG
>NPID01000224.1_pt1 | contig 35635 bp, 26 predicted proteins | sample 8637491 | NCBI WGS metagenome assembly NPID01 (sample SAMN07420843, study PRJNA396082) | bioreactor metagenome | isolation source: sample BA6 brine-fed electro-methanogenic bioreactor BA | place: Japan: Kochi | collected 2016-06-14 | reverse complement strand
CGGAGCCTTTGCCGGAGCCTTTGCCGGAGCATTTGCCGGAGCCTTTGCCGGAGCCATCGGCATCCGTCTCGGATCAGGCTGCAGAAGAATCCGTACGGGAAGAGTCCCCCTTCCAGGCGGAGCAGATGCGGCAGGCCCGTCAGGACTATCTGCTGGGCCTGCGTAACCTGATCGCGCAGTATCGTCGCTATCCCCTCCCTGCGCGCCGGGCCGGGCAGGAGGGTGTGGCGGTGGTGCGTTTTACGGTCGACCCGAAGGGCCAATTGCGCGCATGCGAGGTGCTTGTCGCTTCGGGAGTGCCTCTGCTCGATCGCGCGGCGTTGTCCACGGTCCGCAATGCCGCCCCTTTTCCGCCGCCTCCCCCGGGGCTCGGAGAAGAACCGCTGATCTGCGAAATCCCCATCGAGTTCTCCCTCACCCGCTAGCTCCTCACTTCCCACTCATCTCCCAAAAAAAACGCCCTCGTTTTTTTCTCCTGGAGTATAATCACGCATCCTGCGGCGGGGCAGTGCGCCTTTTTGCCGCCATTACTTTATCGGATCCCGCATCCGACGGAGCCCTATGACAACTGATCATCATGTTTCACTCAACCGAGCCGAATACGGCGAGCGTTATGCGCTGCTGAATTTTCCCACTTCGCAGCAGGCCGAAGAGGCCGAAGCGCGCCGCCGGGAATTGCTGGCGGTCATCGGTACCCGTGCCAGCCTGGGGTGCGACGGCACCAAGATCGATGCCTGCCGCCTGTCGCCGGGCTGCGCCATCTGCGTGGCGGGGCGCTGGTCGTGCCTGTTCATCAACGGCCGCTGCAATGCGCGCTGCTTTTACTGCCCGTCAAGCCAGGATGAAACCGGTGAGCCGACCACCAATGCGTTGACCTTCCGCAATGCGGCGGATTATGCTGAGTATATCGGCGCATTCGGTTTTACCGGCGCCAGCTTCAGCGGCGGAGAACCTCTGCTGACCCCTGATCGCACCCTGGCCTATCTGGAGGCTGTTAAAAAACGGCACGGAAGCGGGGTGCACACCTGGCTCTACACCAACGGGACCCTGGTTGACGCTGAAGTGATTGCCCGGCTGCGCGAGGCCGGTCTTGACGAAATTCGTTTCGACATCGGCGCCATCGGGTACTCTCTGGAAAAAGTGCGGTTGGCGGTCGGCCGGATCCCGACGGTGACGGTCGAGATTCCTGCCGTGCCGGAAGAGCGCCTCCTCATGGGGAAAAAACTGGTCGAGATGGCCGACTGCGGCGTGGACCACCTCAACCTCCATCAACTGCGGCTGACTCCCTATAATTTCCAACGCTTTCAGGGGCGCGGCTATACGTTTCTCCACGGCGAGAAGGTGACCGTACTCGAATCGGAGCTCACGGCGCTGGACTTGATCCGGGAATCTCTCGACCACAGGATCGATCTGCCCGTAAATTACTGCAGCTTTGTTTATAAAAACCGTTACCAGCGCCAGGCGGCGCGCCTTCGCAATGCTGCTTTCGTTCTTAAAGGGTGGGAGGATCTGACCGGGGCCGGCTGCATCCGGACGCTGACGCTGCACGGGGCTGCCCCCGCTGTGGCGCGCCAGTTCCAGCGCCTGCGAGATGCCGGGGTTGACCCGCGGCGCTACAGTCTGAACCGCGCCGGAGATCGCCTGAGTCTGCCGGCGGAACTTCTCCCGCGTGAGAATACAGCAGGGCTTGGCCTCAGCGTCACCTATTCGGCGGCGCAGCAGCTTGAACGGGTCAGTTATCGCAACCCTTTTGTTGAAGTGCGGCTGCAGACCGGCACTAAAATAGTCGTGGAGCGGCGTCCCTTATGCGCCGAAACTCTGCTGGGAGAAGATCTCCGGGCCGATCGCCTTATGGCGCTGTTGAGCCAGGCGCCCTGGATCGATTTTGAAAAGACCCAGACTGGTCTGGCCCGATATGGATGATGAGAAGGTACCGGAATTGGTTTGAGGCGCGGCCTGGTCCATGTTAACGTTGGATAATCACTGATTTTTGCTGAAAGGGGCCTGTTTCCATGAGTTTTCGCCGTCTGATCAGCGATGAACCCCAGTACCTGCAGCCGCAGCACCCCCGGGGGCTGACGGTCGTTATCACCGGTCATGGCAAAGGCAAGACCACGGCAGCTCTCGGGATGGCGCTCCGTGCCCTCGGGCATGGCCTGAAGGTGAGTATTGTGCAGTTCATGAAAGGGGACATGCATGCCGGCGAGTGGGATGCCGTCGCAAAACTTGATGATTCGGTGGAGCTTGTTGCCACCGGCCGCGGTTTTCTGGGCCTGCAGGGAAATCCCAGCTCGCGGCAGCAGCATCGGGACAATGCTCAGCAGGCTTTGAACCTGGTGCGTGACAGGATGGCGCGCGGCGACTGTGATCTGCTGATTCTCGACGAGATCAACAATGCGGTGCACCTTAAACTGGTCGACCTGGAGCAGGTGCTTGACCTTATCCACAGCCGGCCCGCCGGCATGCACCTGGTGCTGACCGGCCGCGACGCCTGCCCGGAAGTCATCGAGGCGGCTGATACGGTCAGCGAAGTGCGCGAGATCAAGCACGCCTATCGCAAGGGGATCGAACCGCAGCCGGGAATCGACTACTGATGCTTTCGCGAGAAAGCAAGAGATGGGATGGCGTCGCAAAAAGTCCGCCCTAGGGCGTTACGGCGATTTTTCAGGACCTCGACATACCTGATGTATGCCTTCGCCCCTGAAAAATCGCCAAGCCTTGTAGGACGAAATTTTTGCTTAGCCATCCTCTGGATTTTTTGCAAGTTCGCCAAGGATGGGATGGCCAAATGCAAGGCGCGCGATTGTCGAGCAATGAGGCGTGCTGACGTACGTCGAAGCAGTGAGTAAAATTGCAGCAGCACAGCAGTTGGTGAGTTTTTGCGACGCCATCATTACTGACTTTTACGGGGAGTGGGATCACTCGCATGTCGATTCGCTGGAAGTCTCTACTTGCCCTGGCCGCTGTCATTGTCGGTATAAACCTGCTTCTCTACTTCAATGCCCGCCTGATCATTCTGGACAGCTATCTCGAGCTTGAACAGGACAATGCTCTGCAGGATATGCAGCGTGTGCGCTCGGTGCTGCAGGACGACCTCTCTCACCTCGGGCTGATGACCCACAATATCGCCCACAGCGAACAGGCTTACAAATTCCTGACCGGCGAGGAAAAAGGCGTTTTCCTTGACCGCTTCGCCGCGCCCAACCATCTGCATGTCGATACTCACCTTATCGCTTTTGTCGACCTGGAAGGACGTTTGCACCACGGACATTACATGGGGCCCGGAGAACGCGAGGGTGGTATGCTGCCGGCGAATATTGAACAACGACTGACGGAGATGCCTTTTTTATGGCGGCACAAAAGTCATGTCGAGCGCTTCGAAGGTGTCCTGCTTTTTCCCGGGGGGGCCATGCTGGTTTCATCGAGCCCCATCCCTGTTCCCGATCGTCCCACCGAAGTCGTGGGGGCCCTGATTATGGGGAGCTACCTCGAGACGGGGCATGTCAATCTGCTCGGCGAAATAAGCCATCTCTCCCTGCAGGGGCTGCCGGCCGACTCGACTGCGGGACACGCCAGAGAATCCGGCGCGCTGCTGCCCCTGGCCGGCAGCCCCATCAGCCTCGAAATCGCCGATGAGGATAGACTTCTGGGGCGTATCCATCTCAGTGATGTGTTCGGCCGACCGGTGAAAATTCTGCAGGCTGAAATCCCGCGGGACATCTATCGCCAGGGGCTTGCCACTATCAGGTACTTCATGCGCTGGAGCCTTGTCCTCAGCATTGCTTTCGGCGTACTGGTGTATGTCGTTCAAGGTCGGTTCGCACTCATGAGGCAGCGACGGGAGGAGAGCGAGAACCTTCTGCGCTTCCTGGTGGAGCAGGCGCCGGATGCTTTTTTCCTGTTCGACCTTCAGCGCGGGTTTGTCGATGTGAACCGTTCTGCCTGTGAATCCCTGCAATATTCACGTGAGGAATTCATGGGGCGCGGCTGGTCGATTCTCGGTCCCGAAATTGCCGCACTTGACAGGCCCTGGCGGCAGCTTGCGCCGGGAGAGGGGATGGTGACGCGGTCCCGTTTAAAGCGGCGGGACGATACTCTGTTGCCGGTTGAAGTCAGCGTCTCGCGATTTGAGGCGCATGGACGCCGCCTACTGCTGGCCCTGGCGCGCGATATCCGCGAGCGACTGCAGAACGAACAGTCGCTGCGCGAGAGCGAACAGCGCTACCGCAAGCTGTCGCATGAGTTTTCCGTTCTGCTCGATGCCATTGCCGACTCCATCGTTTTATTCTCACCCACCATGAAGGTGGTTTGGGGAAACCGGGCTGCTTCACGCCTGGTGGGGATGGCCGAGGATTCATTGCTCGGCCATCCCTGCGCCGAAGTGTTGCAGCATCGCACCGGAGAGTTGTGCAGAGAATGCCCTGTCCGCAAGACGTTTCAGACCGGCGAAATGCGGGAGCGCATTGAGCATGATTCCCAGGGACGGGTCTGGGAGGTGAGGACGTTTCCTCTTACAGATCACGGCGGCGGCGTGACGGGGGTCATTCGGCTGGCCGCCGATATTACGGAAAAAACACGGTTGCGCGAAGAAAACCTGCGTGCCGGACGTCTGGCCGCCCTGGGCGAACTCTCGGCCGGGGTGGCCCATGAGATCAACAACCCCAACGGCCTGATTCTGATGAGCCTTCCGACGCTGCGTGAAGCCTTTGCCGATGCTCGTACTCTTCTCGATGCCTGCCAGGCCGAAAAGGGCGATTTTGATCTGGCGGGTGTTTCTTACGCTACGATGCGCGAGGAGATTCCTCTATTGCTCGAGGAAATGACCGACGGCGCCCGCCGCGTCAAAAGGATTGTGGAGGATCTGAAGAATTTTACGCGCTGCGAAGAAGTCGATGAGGATGAACTCTTTGATCTCAACGACGCGGTGCAGCGCGCTTTGCGCCTGGTTGCCAATCCTCTGGAGAAATGCAGTGACACCGCAACAGTAGAACTCACGGCGGCCCCGTTGGTGGTGCGCGGCATCTCGGCGCGCATCGAGCAGGTGCTTGTCAACCTGATCCTCAATGCCTGCCAGGCTTTGAACGGCTCCCGTCGTCGCCTTTGGGTTCGCACCCGTTTCGATGCGGAAAAAAACCGTGCTCTGGCCGAAGTCGAGGATGAAGGGCACGGCATATCGCCTGAGGATCTGCCGCGTATTACCGATCCCTTCTTTACCACCCGCCGGCGCGAAGGCGGGACCGGCCTGGGGTTGTCGGTTTCTTCGCGGATCGTGCGGGAACATCAGGGGAAACTGGAATTTTCATCGCGTCCGGGACAGGGGACCAGGGTCGTTCTGACCCTGCCGCTGGCCGACGAGGAGGTTGATATTGACAGCTGACACTCTCTCCCCCGCTTTGCCTGTGGTGCTGGTCGATGATGAGCATGCCTGGCTGCGGTCTTTGCGGTTGGTTCTGGAACGCGCCGCCGGCATCAACAACGTTATCTGCTGCAGCGACCCCCGGGAAGCTCTCGAATTGCTGGCGCGGCGTCCGGTCTCCCTGATGCTGCTCGACCTGGTGATGCCGGCCATCTCCGGCGAGCAGGTTCTTGAAGAGGTGGTGCGTGATTATCCGGATATCCCGGTGATTGTGCTCACCGGAATGAACCGGGTGGATGCCGCAGTGCGCTGCATCAAGCTGGGTGCCTTCGACTACCTGGTGAAGACGGCCGAAGAGGAGCGACTGGTCACGGTGGTGCGACATGCCCTGCGTATGGCCGAACTGCAGCGGGAGAACACCGACATGCGGCGTCGTTTCCTGCAGGATGAGGTGGCTCACCCCGAGGCTTTTGCCGACCTGGTGACCGCTGACAAAAAGATGCGTTCGGTATTTCAGTATCTCGAAGCGGTTGCGCCGTCTTCACAACCGGTGTTGATTACCGGTGAAAGCGGAACGGGCAAGGAACTGATCGCCCGGGGGCTGCACCGGCTGAGCCGCCCGCAGCAGCCCTGGGTTGCCGTCAATGTTGCGGGTCTGGATGACAACGTCTTCTCCGATACTCTGTTCGGGCACGAACGCGGCGCCTTCACCGGAGCGGACCGCGCCCGTGCCGGCCTGGTGGAGGAAGCGCGCGGCGGCATCCTCTTCCTCGATGAAATCGGGGACCTCAGCTCTCCCTCTCAGGTCAAACTGCTGCGACTGCTGCAGGAAGGGGAGTACTTTCCTCTGGGCAGCGACAGGCCCCGGCGGCTCAAGGCGCGGGTGGTGGTTTCGACCAACCGGGATCTGGAACGCGCTCAGGCCCAGGGAGAATTTCGCAGGGATCTCTATTACCGCCTGCGCACCCATCATGTCCACATCCCTGCGCTGCGGGAACGTCCCGGCGATATTCCTCTGCTGCTGGAGCATTTTCTTGCCGAAGCCGCGCATGAACTCGACAAGCGCAAGCCAACCGCTCCCCCGGAGCTTTCAGTCCTGCTGGCCAACTATGACTTTCCCGGCAATGTCAGGGAACTCAGGGCGATGGTGTACGATGCGGTCAGCGTTCACCAGTCACGCAAGCTCTCGATGGATGTTTTCCGCCGAGCGATGGGTTCGCTCAATGGCTCTGCGCAACCTCTGCCGGAGGGAAAGGGCGGCGGACAGCTCGTTTTTCCCGAGATTCTCCCCACCCTAAATCAAACCGTCTCCCAACTCATCGATGAAGCTCTGGCGCGCACCGGCGGGAATCAGACCATTGCCGCCGGCCTGCTGGGCATATCCCGACCGGCTTTGAACAAGCGTCTTTCCCGTCGCAGGACGAATGACGAACCACTGCAGGAGAGTCGGAAAGGGTGTGACAAAGGTTAACAGTGATACCTTGTGGCACCTTCTGCTCAAGTTCTTTAAATATTGTAAGAATATCCTCTTTTTTCTAGTCCTCCGTTTCTTGTGGTTACACCCTTTCGAGTTTAGCGTTTCCCGCCTAACATTCTGAAATAAAACATATAAAATATTTTTTCTCAGATGGAACGCCCTTTGCTCAGTAAAAGGATCGTTGCAGGCGATTTGCGCCGGCGCGGATATGCAAGGGCAAGGGGGGATAGTTTGAGCGACGCCAGAGTTCTGATGCTCGACTGGTGTAGCGATGCCTGTCGGGAAACGGTTTTTTTGCTGCAATTGCGGGGTTGTCAGGTGACGGTTGTGCGTGACGGCCATGAGATGCTCAATTGGTTTTTCAGCCAAATGAGCAGTGACATGCCGTTTGATGCGTTGGTGGTCAATCGCTTTCAGAGAATTGAAGAGGTGGAGGAGATTTTTCGAACGCTCAAGATGCGCGGAATCCACCCGCCTGTGCTGCTGGTTGAGCGAGAAGATCTGCCCCGGGATTTCGATACCGCTCAATGGGGGTGCAGAACCTGCCATCCCCGCGATCTTGTCGGTTCATTGACCGGTTTTTTGCAGCAGGACCGCGTTCTGCAGTAATCCGGACCTTAACGATTCGGAAACAGAGGAAGGATAGAAATTAATGGAGTGCTTGATTTCTCAAGTCATGGATTTGGAACTTGAACCCGTTGCTCTGCTGTGGCACGAGGGGCAACCCACCGGGGCATATCAGCTTCCCGAAGGCAAGCCGGGCTGCATCATGGAGCTGGTCACCCGCGCAGCGCACGGCGAAACGACGACCTGCGACCAGAAGACGGCGGGCTGCCTCAGCGCCGGTCTCGGGCTTGGTCTTGAGTCGCGTCTGAAGAAGTTCCCCGGTGGACCCGAGTGCTACTGCTACTATCTGTCCATTGGCAACAAGCGCTGGGAGCGCGGCCGTCAGGTGGGTGAGCTTGTGCGCATGAGTCTGGGGGAGGAATATTTCTCCGACTTTATGGAAGGGCGGCGCTATTTCCGTACCCCGGAACTGGCGCGGAAGTTTCTGTCGACCCTGCCGACCACTGAAATTCAAGGCAGTCATGTGACCTTCATGCCCCTCAAGAAAGTCGATCCCCGGGAGGGCGCGCCGCAATCGGTGATCTTTCTGGTCAATCCCAACCAGCTGGCGGCGCTGACCACCCTGGTGGGGTACAGCCGCACCAGTTTCGACAACATCCTCTTTCCGCAGGCGGCCAGTTGTCAGGCGGTCGGGATTTTCCCCTACCGCGAGGCCCTGGCCATCAAGCCGCGGGCCGTGGTCGGGCTGGCCGATATCCATGCCCGTTCCCAGGCCCAGTGTCTGCTCGGCAGCGACAAGATGAGTTTTACCATTCCCTTCTCCATGCTGCCGGAGTTGGAGCAGAACGTCTGGGGAAGCTTTCTGGAAGGGCAGACCTGGAAAGACCTGTCCAGCAGCGACAGCAAAGAAAGTATCTCTCACGTCATTTAGACACGCGTGTCCTTTTCCCTGCCGATTTTCGGGAGAGAATGGACCTTCCATGCAGTTGGCCCGGGGCAATCGTCCCGGGCCTTTTTTTGTCTTTTTCATCAATCTGGGGCTGCAATAAATCCTGAAAGACTTCTGAATAAAAATAAAAAAAGCTAATCCTCTGAAATGTATTTAAAATAATCTTATGGGGTTTTGGTTTCCCTAATCCACCTAATAGGAGGGGAGAAAATGTGAAAGTTTCTTGAAAAGGAGAGAGATAATGGTATAAGATGTGTCTCGTTAAAAAATGTTTACTATGCCGGCGTTTCCATTATGCGAAGGACGACGTCTATCGTGCAAATGTTTTGACGTGGGAGGGATAACATATCGTGACCGGTCTGCAGGGCAGGGCTGGTCACCGAAGACGCATCGTCGAGGAGTGAAGCTATGCACAATGTCAGGCTGGGGGTCAAGTTGATCGGAGGATTTGTCGCTGTGGCGGCAATCGCCATGGTGATCGGATTTGTCGGGCGTTTCGGGGTGGAGCGCCTGCAGGTCGTCCTGGGCGAGGTGGTGGACGCCCGCCTGCCCGCCGTGCAGGCTCTGGGTGAGATCAAGGCTGCCGGCCAGGGTTCAACCGTTGTGCATCGCTCTCTGCTGAACCCTTATCTCAGCGCAGAAGAGCGCCAGGCGCTCTACGCGGAGAACCAGCGCACCCGGGCGCGCATCCGCGACGCCCGCGAATCTTTTGAAAGCCTTGAGCTCAGCGAGCGCGAGCGGCAGCAGTGGCAGAAGCTGCAGCAGGCCTGGGCGCGACGCGCGGAAGCCGTGGATCATTACACCGCCCTGTCTAAAGAGCTGGACAGCACGCATATCCTTGATCCGGCGGGATTCAAGGCCCTGTTGGAGAAATTTCGCGGCGATCATTATCGCACTGCCGTGCTGGTCGAGGAGCTGATCGCCACGGGCGCGAGCTTCCCCGGCGGAGAAGACCCGACCCGGTGCGCATTCGGTCGTTGGCTTGGTGAGTTTGAGAGTGAAAACGAACAACTCTCCAAACTCATCGAGCAGGTCAGGGGGGTGCACCATATCTACCATGACAGTGTCGCTGAGATTAAATCCCTGGTGCAGGCAGGGGACAGGACGGAGGCGCGGGCCGTTTTTGAGCAGCGGATGATGCCGGCTGTCGACGACACCCTGGATGTTTTTTATGCCATGCTGGAGGTCGCTGATCATTCCTTTGACATCTATCAGCAGATGGCCGCTCAGTTGATGGGGCCGGTGCGGGACCTCTCGGACACCACGTACGCTCTGCTTGATGAACTGCTCGCCATGGCCACGACAGAGGCCGCCAACTCGGCTCTTCAGGCCGATGAGGCCATCACTCGCGTCAATGCCCTGATTCTTGTTGCCATGGCAGTAGGTGTCGTGACGGCGCTGGTGTTGGGCTTCGTGCTGACCCGCAGTATCACCGGGCCTCTGGGGGCGGCTCTCGGTATGATCGAAGGGCTGGCTGCCGGCAAGTTGGGGCAGCGCCTGAACATGAACCGCAAAGACGAGATCGGTCGCATGGGGCGCGCCATGGATTCTTTTGCCGACAACCTCGAACACGAAGTGCTGACCGCGTTCAACCGCCTGGCGGAGGGAGATTTCACCTTTGAAGCGCGTGGCCTGATCCGTGATCCTCTTTCCAAGGCCAATCACAGTCTCAATGAAATGGTGGCGCGCCTGCAGCAGGTGGGAGATCAGATCGCCACCGGCGCAGGCGAGGTTTCGGATTCCAGCCAGGCGCTCTCGCAAGGCGCGACCGAGCAGGCCAGCTCACTGGAAGAGATTGCGGCCTCCATGAACCAGATGGCGTCGCAAACCACTCAAAGTGCTGAAAATGCGTCCCGTGCCAATCAGTATTCCGACACCGCCCGCCAGGCGGCGGAGAAAGGAACGCGACAGATGGAGACCATGGTGGCGGCCATGGACGACATCAACCAGGCGGGGCAGAACATCGGCAAAATCATCAAGACGATCGATGAAATCGCCTTCCAGACCAACCTGCTGGCACTTAACGCCGCCGTGGAAGCGGCGCGCGCCGGGCAGCACGGCAAGGGGTTTGCGGTGGTGGCCGAAGAGGTGCGCAACCTCGCCGCGCGCAGCGCAAAGGCTGCCCGGGAGACAGCCGAGCTGATCGAAGGGACGGTGCAGAAAACCGCCAACGGAACCGAGATCGCCGCCCAGACCAATGAAGCGCTGTGTGAAATTGTGAAAGGAATCGGGCAGACCAGCGACATTGTCGCCGAGATTGCAGCGGCCTCTCGCGAGCAGGCCGAAGGGATCAGTCAGGTCAATACCGGACTTGGCCAGATCGACCAGGTGACCCAGCAGAACACCGCAAGTGCCGAACAAAGCGCGGCCGCGGCGGAACAGCTGGCGGGACAGGCCGACCAGATGCGCCAGATCCTGGCACGTTTCAAAACCCATGCGCTCTCCAGCATGAAGTCTTCTACTCCTTCGAACTCCAGGCCCTCTCAACCGGCGATTGCCTCTCCGACTCCCGAACCTTCCGCCGCTCAGTCGGACAGTGGTGGTGATGCGGAAATTTTTCTCGATGATTCGGATTTTGGCAGATATTAGAATGTTTTTGTGTTGAAAAGGCAATTAGGCTCTGCTAATATTTTGTTTGTCTTCTGCTCGCCCGCGGCCTATTTCCCCGGGCGAGTTTTCACCCTGAACAGCGAGGTGCCGATGCCCTCAGCCACACACAAAAATCTTGCAGAGATCCGTCATGGCGATCGGTTCCAGCGTGTCCTGCCCGCTTTGCTGACGCGCATGGACGACGGGGTTTTTCTTGTCGGCGAGGACGGCGTGTTGCTTGATTTCAATGCCCAGGCCTGCGCGATGTTGGGGTACAGCGGCAAGGAACTCGCGCATCTGAAGTGGTCTGATCTACTGGCCTGCGCCTGCGATCCCGGCGGTTGTCAGGCATTGCGGGGCAGCCTCGAGGTGAAACCGCCGGTTCATGAGTGTGTCATGCGGCGCTGTGATGGTCAAACCATCCCCGTGGAGATCAACGCGGGGCGTCTGGAAGATGAGGCGGAAGAACTGCTGTTCTACCTGGTGCGCGATATTTCCGCGCGCAAGGACGCGGAGAATCGCCTGCGGCGCAGCGAACAGCGCTTTCGCTCCTTTTTCAAGAATGCGGCGGCCGGCATGGCGATTCTCAACCCTGATGGCGATTTTCTCGAGGCCAACGACGCTTTCTGCGCCTTTATCGGCTATGAGCCTCATGAATTGAAACAGATGAATGTCGAGCAGATTACCGCTGAAGACGACCTGGAGGACACCCGCCGTTACTACTGCCAGGTTCGTCAAGGGCGAACCGTCTGTTTCAATTACGAAAAAGAGTATCGACGCAAGGATGGGACCCCTGTCTGCGGGCGGGTCACGGTGGCCTGGGTGCAAGATGATTCGGGCCGCGCCCAATACGGCATCGGGCTGGTGCAGGATATCACCGATCACCGCGCGGCCCAGAGGGACATCGAGCGCCTGGTCAATTTCGACCAGTTGACGGGGTTGCCCAACCGCAGGCATTTCCAGGAGGCGCTGGAGCAGGACTTGGGCCGTTTCGAAGAAAGTGGCGATGCGCTGGGAGTTCTGTTCCTGGATCTCGATCATTTCAAACGGGTCAACGATACCATGGGCCACGGCGTAGGCGATCAGTTGTTGCGGCTTGCCGGCAGCCGGCTGGTGGAGCTGACCGGCCCCTCCGATCTTGTAGCCCGTCTGGGGGGAGATGAGTTTGCTGTGGTACTGCGGGAGATCAATGAAATCGGGGATGTGGCCGCCATCGCGGAGAAAGTGCGCCAGGGCTTCGAGACGCCCTTCATCTGTGACGGGGAGGAGTGCCTGATCAGTGTCAGCGTGGGGGTTGCGATTGTTCCCGATGACGGGCAGGAGGTGGAGGCGTTGCTTAAAAATGCCGAAATCGCCATGTACGATGCCAAGGAGTCAGGGCGCAACCTGCATCGCTTCTATTCCAGCGAAATCCATGCTCGGGCGGCCTACCGGCAGTTGCTCGACGGCCATCTCGCGCACGCCCTGGAGAAAAACGAGTTTACCCTGCACTATCAGCCGCAATTCGATCTGGGCACGGGAAAACTGGTCGGAATGGAGGCGTTGCTGCGCTGGAACAATCCGGTCCTGGGCCTTGTTCCGCCGGATCGGTTTATTTATCTGACGGAAGAAAGCGGGTTGATATTAAAGATTGGCGACTGGGTTTTGCGCACCGCCTGCCGCCAGGCGCGCCTCTGGCGGGAGATGGGGTTCGACGGGCTGCGAATGGCGGTCAATGTCTCCGGACGGCAGTTTCATGAAGTTCGTTTCGCCCGCAGAGTCGCGCGGATCCTTGAAGAGTGTGAGCTCGAACCGCACACCCTGGAGATCGAGTTGACGGAGAGCTGCATCATGGACAACCCGGAGCGGGTGCGCCGCATACTGCTGCAACTCAAGGAGATGGGAGTGCATCTGGCGGTGGATGACTTCGGTACCGGCTATTCCTCCTTGAGTTACCTGAAAAGATTCCCTTTCAGCCGGGTCAAGATTGATCGAACTTTTGTGCGCGATGTCGATACGGACCCCGACGACGCCGTTATTACCCAGACCATCATCGCCATGGCCCATACTCTCGGCATGGAGGTGCTCGCCGAGGGTGCCGAGACCGAGGCCCATATCCGGCTGCTGCGTGAATACGGTTGCGACGAAGTTCAGGGGTACCATTACGGGCGACCTCTTCCGGAAGACGAGTTTACTGAACTGCTGCGCCGGCAGCCCGATTTTTGCGCCTCACCGGTCTGACCTCCCGCCTCTGGTCGATCTCGCCAGACATTACTTCTCTCAAAAAGACGACATTGCAAATTTTTCAAGAACCCTGCGCAGTTTGCCTACATCCACCGGTTTGGTCAGGTAGCCGTCCATGCCCAGATCGAGGAAGCGCTGCCGATCGCCTTTCATGGCATGAGCGGTCAGGGCAATGACCGGCAGGTCGCGGCAGCCGATTCCGGCCTCGCCGGTGCGGATGCGGCGGGTCGTTTCAATACCGTCCATGGTCGGCATCTGGATATCCATCAGGATCAGGTCGAAGTGCCGCTGTCGCAATCGCGCGAGGGTTGAACATCCGTCGCCAACCGTCTCCACGCAATGCCCCCACTTGCTCAAGAGGCGTGAAATGACTGTGGCGTTGACCTGATTGTCCTCTGCGACAAGGATATGCAACGGCGCGACATCGCCCGCAGCTTTCTGCTCGCCATCCAGTCTGGAAACGGCCGGAATGTCGGCTGGCGGTGCGGCGTCTGCAAGATCGAGGGTTACGCTGACGGTGGTGCCCTGCTCAGGGCGGCTGTCGAACTGTATGTGCCCCTTGAAAAGGTCAACCAGGCGTTTGACGATGTTCAGCCCCAGCCCGATCCCCGGGTGGCGACGGGTATTGGAGTTGTCAAGCTGGGAAAAGGGAGCGAAAAGAGAATCCGCCTGTTCGGGATCGAAGCCGATGCCGGTATCGGATACGCTGAAAATGATGCGCTGCAGGCCGGCTCCCTGCTTTTGCTGTCGCCGTGCCGCGATCTTGATCCGCCCCTGGTCGGTGAATTTGATGGCATTGCCCACCAGGTTGAAAAGAATCTGCCGAATGCGACCGGCGTCGCCCCGGACCCAGTCGGGCAACTCCGAATCCAGTTCAGTTGCGAGGAGCAGCTGTTTTTCCCGCGCCTGCTGGTGAAAAGTTTTCGCGACGCCTTCGATCAACTCCGGCAGGTTGAAGTTGGTTTCCTCGATGCGGGTTTTGCCGGCCTCAATGCGTGCCAGGTCGAGAATGTCGCTGATGAGGTCGAGAAGATTATGGCCGCAGTGGGTCGCGGTGTCGACAAATTCGCGCTGGTCGCCGTCGAGGTGGGTCATCCTTAAAAGCTGCAGCATGCCGAGCACCCCGTTGAGCGGGGTGCGGATTTCATGACTCATGTTGGCGAGGAACTCGCTTTTGGCCTGATTGGCTTCCTCTGCCCGCTCCTTCGCCTGGCGCAGGCTGTCTTCCATGGTTTTACGCTGGGTGATGTCCTGAAAGGTGCCGGCCAGCCTGACCACCTTGCCCTGTTCCAGTTGGGGGCGCCCGATGGCGCGCACCCAGAGAGGACGCTTCCGGGCCGTGATGAAGCGGGATTCGAAATCAAAGGAGACTCCTTCTTCGATGGCGCGCTGCACGATGGCCCGCACGCGCGGTCGCTCTTCGTCGGGGTAGAAAGAGAACACTTCCTCAAGGGTCGGCTTTATTTCTTCAGGAATTTCGAAAATATGGGCAATCTGACGCGTCCAGTCCACTTTCAGGGTTTTCAGATCGATCTCCCACCCGCCCAGCCGCGTCATGCTCTGCGCGGTGTCAAGCAGTTCCTCATTGCGTTTTAACGTTTCCAGCGTACGATTTTTCTCGGTCAGATCCTGGCCGAGGCAGGTGACCTCAGCCACACGCACCCCGGTCATGCCGGAGACGGCATACGACCAGTGGATCTGCCTGTTTTCTCCCCTGCAGGTGATGATATTGCTTTCGAAGGTGGAAAACCTGCCGATCCTGCCGTCCTTGACGGCCTGGCGGAAGGCCTCCCTCGCGCGGTTGCGCTCCTGCGCCGGAACACACAGGGTAAACCAGTCGGTGCCAATGGCTTCCTGGCGGCTCCAGCCGACTTGGCGGCAGAAGAATTCATTGACGAAGGTGATGGTCCCCGCCGAGTCGAGAGAGATGCCGAGCAAAGGGATATGTTCGACGATGCTGCGGAATTTTCCTTCCGAACGCAGCAGGGCTTCGCGGGAATGCTGTCTTTCCAGTATCGTGAGCACACTGCCGACGTAGGCTTCGATCTCGCGGGCATCCTCTTCGGTATAAGGTTCGGGTTTATTGGCGACGGCAGTCAATGCTACCACCTGATCGCCGCGCATCAGCGGTACCGACAGCAGGCGTATGATCGGGACATGCCCCTCGGGCAGCCCGCCTTTACCAGATTTTAAATTCGGGTAATCGTTGATGATCAGCGGGCGGCGTGTTTTAATCGGCTCAGCCCACAATCCTGCTTCCGCCAGAGGGAAGTGGATCGGATCCGTAGCCTGGCAGTCACTGTGCGTCTCCGGAGACCACGCATTGAGCACCAGAGCGGACCCGGCGGAATTGAGAAATCCGAAAAGAGCAAAGCGGCTGTCGGTGAGTGTTTGGGCTTCCGACACCACTTTCTGGCACAGGGTATTGAAATCCGCTTCAGAAAAATGGGTCACTTGTCGAAAAGAATTCAGGCGGCGCCGGAGTTGAGCGTTTTCACGCTTCAATCGTTCAATTTCCACCTGAGGGTTTTCAGAATTCATAACTGAAACGTCCGGAGTCTAAAGGTCATTTCGTGGTTTGAAAAGGGCCAGACTTAGTTTATCTCATCATAGGGTTTTGTTAAAGTTCATTTTTACAAGATAAATCAAGCTTTGGCTGTCGTTTTTCTGGTTTCTGCAAGGTGTTTTAAACAGGGTGAAATTTAAACAAATGAAGATTTTTGGAAAAATTCTGTGGGGGCTGTTGTTGGGGCTTTTTCTGGTCGGGTGCGCATCGGATGGCGATTGGCGCACCGCCAGTCGTGAACCGGCCGGCATCGCACCTGATCCGGAAAAAACCCGCGAAGCTGTGCTGCAGATTTATGCCGCTCCCGCCTGGGGGTGGCGCGGCTGGTTTGCGGTCCACACCTGGATTGCGGCCAAACCGCGCGGAGATTTGTCCTATACCGTGTACGAAGTGGTGGGATGGCGGCAGAAGCGCGGTCTTCCGGTGGTGCGCGCCGAACGCGATATCCCGGACCGTTACTGGTATGGCGAAAAGCCGCGCCTGCTTGCAGATTACCGTGGCGAAGAGGGGCAGAGGCTGATCGCTGAAGTGCAAAAGGCGGTGGCTTCCTACCCGTGGCGCAACACCTATCGTGCCTTTCCCGGCCCCAACAGCAACACCTTTACCGCCTGGGTGGCCAAGCAGGTTCCTGCCCTGGAGTTGAATCTTCCCTTGACGGCCATCGGCCGCGGTTATGTGGATTAAATGCTTTCCGTCATTTAATCCTGTTTATTCCCGCGTGTCTGCTGTGGTATATTCAGTAGGCATTAAAAATCATGAATCACCTCTTTTGTTTATTGGACGATCCCGTCTATCAAGCCATTAACTCCAGATGAATGCCACATCAGGAGAAATTGCCGGTCAGCTGCCCCCAACGCGCAGCACCGGATGGTTGAACAGGAGCCGTGACCGGTGGTTTACCTCGATCTGATTCTCAATCTGACCCTGTTGGTCGCTCTGACCATCGTTTCGGGTTTCATCGAAAAGTACCACCCTCATAAAACCCGGACCGGCCTGCTCATGCAGGGTGTGTTGTTCGGCAGCGCCGCGATTATCGGCATGCTGCGCCCCCTCGACTTCGGCAGCGGCGTGATTTTCGACGGGCGTTCAGTCATGATCAGCCTCTGTGGGCTCTATTTCGGACCTCGGGCGGTTGCCGTTGCTGCAGTTCTGGCGATTTTATGCCGCATCGGCCTGGCTGGCAGCGGCATGATCGCTGGCATATTGACAATCCTGTCGTCAGCGGGGCTCGGTCTGGGAGCGCGATTGCGCTATCAGCCGGAGAGGTATCCACCGTCCAGCGGGTTTCTGTATGCCTTCGGTCTGATCGTCCACCTGGCGATGATGGCGCTGATGCTTACCCTTCCGGAAGGCGCGGGGATGCGCGCCGTAGTGCAGATCGGCCCCCCGGTGCTGCTGCTTTACCCGCTGGCCACCATTCTGGCGGGCAAAATACTGACCGATCAGCTCCTGAAGCAACAGACCATGGATGCCCTGCGCGAGAGCGAGCAGCGCCTGCAGTATATTCTCAACGGTACAGCCGCCGGAACCTGGGAGTGGAATGTACAGACCGGGGAAACGGTTTTCAACGAACGCTGGGCGGAGATCGCCGGTTATCGACTGGTTGAGCTTGAGCCCGTCAGCATCGAGACCTGGCAAAGGCTTGCCCACCCGGATGATTTAAAACGGTCTGAGCAATTGTTGGCGCAGCACTTCAGTGGTCAACGCGATCATTACCGGATGGAAAGCCGCATGCGTCACAAGGACGGTCACTGGGTATGGGTCGCCGACCGGGGCCAGGTTTTTGAGTGGACTCCCGATGGCAGGCCCTTGCGCATGGCGGGGACTCATCTGGATATTACCGGGCGCAAGGAACGGGAAAAGGTTCTGCGTGAGCACCAGGAGGCCTATCTAAGCATTCTCACCGCGGCCCATGACGGCTTCCTGGTGCTCGATGCCCAGGGCAAAGTTGTCGATGCGAACCGGACCTATCTGCGCCAGTCCGGTTATGACAGAGATGAGCTGATGGGGCTTTTTATCGGCGACCTCGATGGTCAGGAAAACCCCGGTCAGACAGCGGCCCGCATCGCGGAGATCGTGCAGGCGGGCAGCGGCCTTTTTGAAACGCTTCACCGCCGCAAGGATGGAACTCTCTGGACTGTGGAGGTGAGCTGCACTTACTGTTCGGCCCAGGGAGGGCGTTTTTACGGGTTTGTTCGCGACATTACCAAACGCAAGGCGACGGAAGCGGCATTGCGGGACAGCGAGCAGCGCAACCGTGCCCTGCTCAACGCGATGCCCGACATCTTGTTTCAATTCGATGGCAATGGCGTTTTTCTCGATTATCATGCGCCCCCCCAGGTTCCCCTGCTGCTGCCGCCGGAGCAGTTTCTCAATCGCAGCGTAAGCGAAATATTTCCCGGCGAGCTTGCTGAAAATACCTTGGCCTGCATCGCTGCGGCCCGCCGTGACGGCATGGCTCCTCCTTTCGCTTACCAACTGGATATCGATGGTCAAACACTTCATTTTGAAAGCCGCATGGTGGTTTGCGGTGAAGAGCGTTTTCTGTCGGTGGTGCGAGACATCACCGAGCAGAAACGGGCCCAGGAGGCCCTGCAGGAAAAAAATCGGGAGATGGAACGGTTCGTCTATACCGTCTCTCATGACCTGCGCAGTCCCCTGGTGACCATCACCTCCTTTCTCGAACTTCTGCGCGAGGATATTCTCTCCGGTGACAGTGAAACCATTGACACGGATCTGCGCTACATGAAAGCCTCGGCGGTCAAGATGGAACGGCTGCTGGATGCGCTTCTGCAACTGTCCCGCGCCGGGTATGCATCGACCCGGTCGGAGGAAGTGGAATTCCGCGAGATCGTCGATGAAAGCGTGGCGGCGGTCAAAGGGGCGCTGCTGGAGAAGAATGTGGAGGTTGAGGTGGCCCCTCAGGATTTTATTCTCCGGGGCGACCCCCTCAATCTCTCACAGATCTGGCAGAATCTGATCGGAAATGCCGTGAAGTATATGGGGGATCAGCCCGCGCCGAAAATCGAGATCGGCGTTTTGTTCGCCGGCGATGAGAAGGTCTTTTTTGTACGCGACAATGGCATCGGGATCGATGCCGGCCATCTTCAGAAGGTCTTCGATATGTTTGAAAAGCTCAATGGGGGCTCAGACGGTCCAGGTCTGGGGCTTGCTCTGGTGAAAAGAATTGTCGAGTCCTACCGGGGGCGCATCTGGGTGGAATCCCAGGGAACCGGAATGGGAAGCTGCTTTAAGTTTACCCTGCCGCAGGCTTTAAACGAACCGGAAAGGGCGACGGAATGAGCAAGGAACAGACGGTTATCCTGCTGGTGGAAGATTCCGAGGGGCTGGCTCATATCGTGCGCCGTCTTCTCACGCGAGCCGGATTTGCGGTCGACGTGGCGGCAAGCGGCGAGGAGGCCCTTGATTATCTGAAGGACAGCCAGCCTTCGCTGTTGCTGCTCGATTACTACCTGCCGGATATGGAGGGGAGCGAGGTTGTCACCCGCCTGCGGGCGCAGGGCAACAGGCTGCCCTTTATCGTCATGACCGGCAGCGGCGAGGAACGTATCGTCGAAGAGATGATGGATCGGGGCGCTTTGGGATGGATCGCCAAGGATGATTCTTTTATGGAGCGTTTGACTGATGTGGTGAGCAGGGCCTGCGAATCTCTGAATTTACCCTGAAATCACGTGATTCTCGATACAGGAGGGTACCAATCAAAAAAGGTCACGGCGTGAGCGCCGTGACCTTTCGATTTTTTGGTTGCGGGGGCAGGATTCGAACCTGCGACCTTCGGGTTATGAGCCCGACGAGCTACCGTACTGCTCCACCCCGCGGCAGCGAAACGGCACTATATAACGGCATGGATGGCATGTCAACAGCAGATTTGGAAAAAATTCTCTACAGGCATTTCGTCTTCTTCATTGTACCCGCTGGCGGATAGTGGTAGAAAGCGGCTGGAAGAATTTCCATCCGACGGAGGCGCTGTGGACGGATTTAAAATCAAAATTGAAGCGGCCTTGCAGCAGCGCGATCGCGGTGCGCCGCTCATCGATACCCGAACTCCGGAAGAGTTTGCCGAAGCCACCATTCCCGGCGCGGTCAACGTGCCGCTGTTCAGCAACGAGGAGCGCGCCCGGGTCGGAAGAGTTTACCATCGCGAGGGAGCGGCGACCGCGCGCCTGTTGTCGGTGGACCTGGTGGCACCGCGCATCCCCGCTCTGGTGCGCGACGTGATGCGATATTGCGGTGATGACCGGACGTCGGCCATTGTTTTCTGCTGGCGCGGCGGCGAACGCAGCCGGGCGGTGGCGACTTTTCTGCGACTGGCGGGAATCCCGGCGCGTCAGTTGGAGGGGGGCCATAAAGCATTCCGTGCTCACGTCCGACAATTTTATGAGAAGCGGCAGTGGGGGCGGTTACTGGTCTTGCGCGGCCTCACCGGCGTGGGCAAAACGCGCTTTCTTCTGAAGCTGCGTGAATGCGGCCATCCGGTCATCGACCTGGAGGGATTGGCCAATCATCGCGGTAGCGCGTTCGGGGCACTGGGGTGCGCACCGCAGCCGAGCCAGAAGATGTTCGAGGCCCTTTTATGGGATGAACTGCGTCATATCGGCCTCAGTCAATACGCCCTGGCCGAGGGAGAAAGCCGCAATATCGGCAAATGCCGTCTTCCGGCCGAGGTTTATGCCTCTCTGCAGGAGGAAACATCCCTGTGGCTGCACGCTTCCGCCGAAATGCGGGTCAAGCGTCTGCTGGAGGATTATCCCGCCGTGGAGCAGTGCCGGGAGCAGTTTCGCGGCCCTATTCAGGCTCTGCGGCGGAGGCTTGGCGGGGAGCGCGTGGAGCGTCTGCTGGCGCTGCTTGACCGGGGTGACTGGGAAAGTCTTGCCCACGATCTGATGCTCTATTATTACGATCCTCTTTACCGCCACACTCTGCCGCAGCGGCGTATTGAAATCGATGTGGAGGAGGAGCAATCAGCGCTGCCGTTGATTGAAAATGCCATTGAAGCAGTGCTGGCGGAACCCCGCCGCATTGGCGCCTGACCCTGTCGCGTTGCCGTCCTCCCCGTCAGCGGGACAGTTTTTGGAATGTCGTCAGGTCGTCCAGGAGAGTCCCGGTGAAGTTGGGGTAGACCTGGAGGTGGCGGCGCCAGTGCTCCATTTTCTGCAGCAGTCCTTCGGTTTTTTCAAAGCGTCCGCCGTTTGTCTGCACGCTGGAATCCAGGGAAGAAATAATTCGAAACTGCGCCTGATGATAGATGGCGAGAAAGGGTTCGATGCGGCGTGCACTATCGCTGTTGAGCTCTTCAAGACGCAACGCGATGAAATCAATGGCGCTTTTTTCCAGCCGCCCCCCCAATTCGCCCTGGTCAAGCTGGTGGGGTCTGAGGATCACGCCCACCGGCCAGGGGGAGCGCACCGTCATGCCGATGGAAAGATTGACCAGAGCGTCGACCAGGGGAAGGTCTTCGAGTCCGGGCGGTGGCAGAACCCGATCGACTTCGAGCAGCACAACAGCCAGGGGCAGATCCTCCAGGGCGGTGATTATTTCCAGAATCCGCTCGCGCTCCGGTGCAAGAAACAGGATGGGGTCGTTGATGACAAGCCCCGTTGCGATACCATTGGCGGCAAGGTCCAGAATCAACCTGTGAAAACGGCGGCGAAGGGCAGGGTCTTTTTCGAGCCGAGTCAAATCGTCGGGCGGGAATTCAACCAGAATGCTGTCAAAGGGGAGCCTCTGGCTGGTGCGCCGCGCCCAGGCCGAGGTGGCGACCGGATTCCAGATAGGCAGCCAGCCGCTGTCCCGCACGATGACGCCGAAGTCGCGGTAACGGCTGGCGGGAGTTGCCGGCTCCGAAGGTGATGTCCCGGTTCGAAAAATAAGGGGTGGCAGCGGCGCAGGTTGCCGCGAAGCGCTTTTCGGAACGGAAATATAGGGTATGTCGGAGCCTGCTTCCATCTCGTCGCTTGACAGAGTCCTGGAAACGGCCTCCGTCAGGCCGCTTGCCAGTACCAGTGAGACAGCAATCAACAGGTACAGAAATCGCGCGCGCATTTGCAGGATCCCACTTTGAAAGTGAAAGTGTGGTTGCCGGGTGGCTTCAGCCAGGGAGCCTGATGCCTGAGGACGTCTGATCTTAGCAGGAAGTTGCCGGGTGGACAAAAAGGTTTTTAGCGGTTTTTTTGTGGAGCGGGGATCGAAGCGCCTCATCTTTCTGCATATTCTGCAAAATACGGTAGAATGAGTGGACAGCTTTCGAGCCTCCGGTTGAAAAAGTGGGGACATTCTTCTGACGGACGGAATTTGCATGTCGCAAAAAGGAGCCGATTCGGCCGACAAAACTCGGCGCCAGCCGGCAACACAAAGCGCGGATGACTCCGAGGAGCGGGCGCGCCTGAACGAGCGTGTTCGCGTGCTGGAGGCTGAACTGAGACGCATGGAGCGGGAGCATCAGCGCCAGCTCCAACTTGAAAAGCATCTGGAGAGCCTGGTGGCCGAGATGCATCTTCAGCGCGAGGAACTGCTGGCGCGCAATGAAGAACTGACCCGCTCCCGGGAAAACCTCGACCATATCACCCGCGCCTACCAAGTGCAGGCCTCATGCAATCATGCCTTGCTGCAGGCCGACAGTGAAACGGCGCTGCTCACCAAGGTCTGCCGCCTGATTGCCGAGCAGGGGCGATTTCGCCTGGCGTGGGTCGGACTGGTAAAGGATGACGAAGCACGCAGCATCCTCCCTGTAGCCTTTTACGGCAAGGAGACGCTTTTTCTCGCCAGTCATCCCATGTCCTACGGCGACAATCCGCATGGCCAGGGGCCAAGCGGCCGCGCAGTGCGGGAGCGCAGGCCGGTTGTCTGTCAGGATATTGCCAGCAGCCCGATTTTTTCCCGCCTGCGGGCGGATGCCCTCGCTGAAGGACTTCTTTCGTGTATTTCCCTGCCCCTGATGGTCGACGATCGGTGCCTGGGAGTGCTGGGAATTTATGCAGATGAGCGCAGGGTTTTCGATGCCGAGGAGGTGGAACTGCTGGTCGAGCTGGCCAGACAGCTGGCTTTTGGACTGGAGGCTCTGCGTGCACGAACCGAGCGCAGCGAAGCCGTAGAGCAGATCCGCAGACTGGCTTATTTCGATCCATTGACCGAACTGCCCAATCGTCGCATGTTTCTCGAACGGCTCGAGCAGGCCATTGCTCAAAGTGAGCGCGAGTCCCAGCAGTTGGCGCTGCTGTTTCTCGATCTCGATCGTTTCAAGGATGTCAACGATACCCTCGGGCATGAAGGAGGCGATGCTCTGCTGGCTGCCGTAGGACGCAGATTGCGCGGCTGTGTGCGGCAGGCCGATACGGTGGCGCGGCTGGGGGGGATGAGTTTGTCGTCATTCTGCATCCCGCCCACGGAACGGCTCAGGTCGAGACGGTGGCCAAAAAGATCATCGCCAGCTTCGATGAGCCTTTTTCGCTGGCCGGCAATGATATCCATACCGGCACCAGTATCGGCATTGCCCGTTATCCCGCCGACGGCACATCCATGGAAAGCCTGCTGCGCCATGCCGATGCCGCCATGTACCAGGCGAAGGCGGACGGGCGGCGCACCTACCGCTTCTTCTCGGCGGAGATGAACCGGCGCATTCAGGCCAAACTGACCCTGGAGCAACATCTGCGCGAAGCGTGGGAGCGCGGCGAGATGAGCCTGCATTACCAGCCGCAGATGCTGCTTCGCACCGGCGACATTGTCGGCGTGGAGGCGCTGGTGCGCTGGAACAGTCCGGTTCTCGGCGAGGTCGCTCCGGAGAGCTTTATCCCTCTGGCCGAGGAGACCGGGATGATCGTGCCGCTGAGCGAATGGGTGCTGCACACCGCCTGCCGTCAGATGAAAGTTTGGCACGAGGCGGGCTATGATCAACTGCGTCTGGCCGTCAATGTGTCCGCGCGGGTTTTCCACCGCCCCAGCTTCATTGACTGCCTCGACCGGGTGCTGGCGCAAACGGGGCTGCCGCCCGGCTGCCTGATGCTTGAAATGACCGAAAGCACGGTGATGGAGAAAACAGAGATCGCCATCATGACATTGACCGATCTCAAGGTGAGGGGCGTCATGCTGTCTCTCGACGATTTCGGCACCGGTTTTTCCAGCCTCAACCACCTGCGCTCGTTTCCCATCGATCAGATAAAAATTGATCGTTCTTTTCTTGCAGACTTCGACTGCCCCTTCGGGCAGTCGGCGATTATAGAGGCCATGATCGCCATGGCGCACAGTCTCGGCATTCACGTTGTGGCGGAAGGGGTCGAAGAACGGGAGCAGGTGGATTTTCTGCTGTCACGCCATTGTGACGAAGTACAGGGTTTTTACTGGGCTCATCCTCTGCCGGCCACCGAGTTGTTCTCGCATCTGCGCAGTCGCAGACGTAATGCCGCCGGGGGCATGTTTCACTGAGCCGGCATGAAAGCCCGATAATCGTTCGCAAGGGCTATGAATGAACACAGGCGGCATCAGCCGCCGGAAAGGGTACGGGTTTTGATCGATCTGGATGAAACACTCAAGGCGCTGGAGGGGGACCAGGAACTTTTGCGGGATTGTCTGATGCTGCTGGCGGAGGATCTGCCCGATCGCATCAGGGAACTGAGGTCAGCCTTGGATGGCGGTGATCTGAAAAAAACCTCGGCGGTGGCGCACACAATCAAGGGCTCTGTGGCGGTGGTCGGAGCGACGGATCTGAAGAAGACCGCACTTGAAGTGGAGGCGGCCGCGCGCAGCGAAGACTCCGGAAAGGCGCGCGACTGCGTCGATTCGCTGGAGCGGCAGTGGAATGAATTGCAGGCGTTTTTGCGTGATCAGCAACTGCTGTAAACAGGCGCGAGCGCGGTGAGGAGCCGAGACGACGGCTACTGCCCCCATTCGGTGGGTGCGTCGTCCTCCTCCTCTTCGTCCTCTTCGATCTCCTGTTCGAGTTGTTCCGCCGAAGTGGAGAGGGGGGTCAGGCTCAGGAAGTGGAATCCCTGCGCCTTGCGATTTTCGATAATGGAAACGGCGCTCTGCCGTTCGATCTTGATCTCCTCCGTCGTCTCGCCGATGTGCAGAATCACTCCTTCGCCGATTCGCCCCTTGATGTTGATTTTGCCGTTGGCCTTCTTTTGGGCGAGGACGCGGGCCCGCGCGATTTTCTCCTCAAGATCCTCTTTGAGTTGGTTGATCTCATCCATGCGCGCAGACAGATCAATGACTTTCTTCTTGTCATCGGCGGTCAGCATCTTGTTCTGCTTGAGCAGTTGGCTCAGGACAGCGAGTTGGTCGTTGATCTCGACAAATTCAAGCTGCGCCTCGTCCCGTTGCTGGGCCAGCTTGATCTGGGTGTAATCGATGCCGGCATAGAGGCGCGTTTTGATGCCGCTGGCCGCTCCGGCGTTTTTGACTTCGATGCCGCCGAGGCCGTAGGTTTCGCCGCCGAAGATGTTGCCGTTGGGTAGACTGACGATCCCCGAGGCGTAAACGCGGGCGTTGCGGATTTCATTCTTGACGAAGACATCGCCTTCGCATTCGACGGTGACATCGTTGAGATAGGTGGTCACGAGATTGCCGCCGCATACGATGCGCCCGCGCCCCTGACCGGCCATGCCGCTGACGGCGATGTCGCCGGGGGACGAGATCTCGCAGATCCCAACGTTGCCCTTGATCTGGATCCCTTTGCCGGAGTGAATATCAAAATCGTCCAAAACGTCGCCGCGCACCTCGACGAATCCCCGGAAATCGATATTGCCCACCGAGAGATCCACATCGCCGGGGACGACGTATTCTTCGGTGACCGAGACGGTCTTGCCGTCATAGAGCACGCGCCCCTCGATCTCCGAAATAACCGTTTTGCCGTCCTCCTTGAGCTGGGCGCCTGACCCCACCGTCAATTTCAAGGGCTTACCGAGAAGAGGCGGCAGGGTCTCGCCGGTGACTGTGTAGCCCGCGTCGCCGTACTCGGGCGGACGGATAGCGCCGATCTCCTGTTCCGGAAAGACGTTGGTGAAGAAATTCAGGGTGCGAAAATCGATGTTGCCGTCTTCGTCTTCGTGATAATCGGGGGTCTCGGCGGCAGCCTTGACAAACAGTTCCAGGTAGCCATCCGGTCCGGGTTTCGGTTCCTTGCCTTCAGCCACAAGAAAGCTGCTGGCCGTCTTGCCTTTGGACAGGTTGCGGCACATCGCCCGGATCTGGTTGTCCACCAGCCCCTGGGTGATCCCCTGGTCTGCAAGCAGATCCATGACTTCGTCTTTTTCGAGCTGTCCGGATTTGCTTTTCGGGGTTACAGACAGGCGGCATTCCAAGCCGTTTTTGACCACTTCAAGGACGAGAGTGTGACGCTCGTTGTCTTCTTCCAACAGGACGGTATCCGGTCTTGCCTGCTCTTGCTCGGCCTGTTTCTCGCTCATGGCGCCTCTCTTTTCAAAAGCACTCATTTTTCTGGGAATATGTTTATTAAATATTATCTATCTTTTCAGGGGAAGTCAAACGGATTTTCCGGATTGAATTCAAACTGATGGAGGGATCTGAGCCAGGGAAGGGCATTGTCGTCTGGGGGCTACCGTTGCACAGGCAAAATCAGCGGGTGGAGACCAGAAAGAAGTCCCGCTCTTTGGAGAAGAGGCTTTCCAGGTCTCGACGGATATCTTCGATCTGATCCTCATCCAGATCCAGAGTGCGGGCGCCCGGCGAGTTTTCGATGTCGACCTGTTCGTCGGGGCTTTCCTGCCCGATGCCCAGGCGGCGACATAAAAGCCCGGCCAGGTTGACCATGGCAACCTGCTCCTCCAGTTCGGGGGCGACCGTTTCGGTGAGAGCGAGGTCGTGATGATGCAGCGCGCTTTGAATCATTAGCGTGGACAGGTTCCAATTGTCGAGAACCGCGGCGCCGACCATCTCATGGGAAAAAGCGAAGAAAGCCCGTTCAACGTCGATCAGCCCCTCACCGGCGGTTTTTGCAGCATCCAGCACGCGTTGATAGGTGTCTTTGTCGTGATTGCTCATGACGACCTTGCCGATGTGACGGAACAGACCGGCGATGAACAACTCTTCCGGGTCGCCGATATCAAGGCGCCGGGCGATGATGCGTGCACCGATTGCGCAGCCGATAGAGTCTTCCCACAGCATGCGTTCCAGTCGGCCGAAACTTTTATTAATGCCACGCAAGCTGGTTTCAAGCACCAGTGTTCTTAAAGTGTTCTCTCCCAGAACAACGATGGCGCCCTCCAGGGTCGTGACCCTTTTCTGACGCCCGTACATGGGAGAGTTGGCAATGCGCAGGATGCGGCCGGACACTGCTGCGTCGTGGGAAATGGCCTTGGCCAGCAGCTTGGCCGAGCAATAGGGGTTCTTCAGCAGTTCGAGCACCTTGATGGCGACCGCCGGCATCGGGGGAAGATCCCCGAGGTGCTCCACAATGGTCTTGTAGTCGTTATACATGGGGCAGGGTGCGGTCCGTAGTTGAAAAAAACATTGCAGTGGCTTTTTGCCGGCCGAGATGTGCGAACGTTCTCCATCTTAACGTTAGTTATGTGGAGGTTTCAATGAAATTTTTCTGTTTTTGTCGTCATCGCGGCGATCAGAGCGGCCGTAAAGAACGCGACCGGACAGCTCGGGACTCTCCTGGCCTGCAATTTTAAATGCCTCAAGCTATCGGTCCTGTCCGGTCCCGACCGCGGGGCGCCGGCTTTTGCCGGGCTTGTATTCCCCGGAAAATGGTGTCATCACAATTTCCACATCTTCAATAAAAGAACCTTTTTCCACGTTCAGCGGTTGTGGCTCTGCGCTGCCGTAAATGCCGTAGGGTTCTCCGGGGCGCGGCATGTCCCAGGCATGAATGCGCCCGGCCAGATAGTACTCGCCGCCGTCAGGCAGGTACAGCACAAAACGCCCCTGCTGGTCAGTGAGGGTGGATGCGAAATCAGGAGCCCGCTTGAGGTCATCATCGACATACGCAATAGCGAAGCTGCCCGGCACGGGTTGTCCCTGTGCGTCGACCAGTTTTCCGCGGATGCCGGTATCCGTACGTTGATCGGTGACCGCTTTTTTAAAAAACATGGGGGCTTTCATGGGGATGACGGGGATGTCGACGCGGGCCAGCTTGCCATCCTTCACCTCGGCTGTAATGCGCTCGTGCTGCGAGTAGTAGTCGCCGGGAGCGAGAGGGCCGGTGGGGTGCCCGCTTTGACGCTTGCGGGCGACGATGTAATAGGTTCCCGGCGGCACATTCTCGATGGTATAGCGCCCCTGTTCGTCCGTGGGGTTGGAGATGAACTGGGAAGGTCCGAGCAGGTTTGAGAGGGTGTCCGGGTAAACATTGACGTAAGCGCCGGCGAGGGGGCTGGATGTGTCACTGACGTAGACGCGCCCTGTCAGGCCGGTTTTTCCGCCCTGTGTCAGATATTCGCTGACATATTGTGCCTGCTGAGCGCTTTGTGAAGCACAACCGGCCACGAGGGCAACGATGAGCAGATGGAGAACTGAGCGGCAAAAACACGTGACCTTCATATCCGCCTCCCGGGAAAGGATTTGTATTTTGTCTTATTATGCATGCGGGTATGAGAGGATTTTACTTGCTGCTGCCGGAATGTCAAAGCCGGTCGATAACCGGAGCGCAGATCCCCGGCTTTAAAATCAGGGACGGTTGATATAACATCTGGAGTCGATCCTGCTTTTGGTCATGCAGGCGGTGGTTGACTCCCGAGTAGATTGTGTCTTGCTTAACGTCGATTCTCAGCCGGAAACGAAATCTCCCCGCAGGAGCGGTATCCGGCTGCGATCAGCAGCCCTGGATCGCGCCGGAAGAGGTTCTTGCGGCCGCCGGGCTGAGGGTGGACGTTGATCAATCCTTGTTGTGGCTGGAGAGGATGCAGGCAGCTCTCGTATCGTAATTCCAGTACGGCTTTAACGTTACAGTGAAAAGAAAAGGACGGCGAAATTTTATGGATCTTTTAGTTGAAGAGGGATCGGTTTTTAAGAGTGACATGCCGGCGTTGATGGTGGGTGTGTTCGAGGATCGCTGGGACGATGCCGGGCAGAAGGATCTTTTGGCTCGCGCCGGCACACCGCTGGAGAGTGCGCGCGCCAGCGGCGAGTTTGCCGGTGATTTCAAGCAGACATTGCAGCTCAGGCCGCAGGGCCTCAAGACCTCCTGTCTGCTTCTGGTCGGGCTGGGAAAGTTCTCCGAATGCACCCTTGAACGTTTGCGTGAGGCGGCTGCGGTCGCAACTCGCGAACTTCTCGGCCGTCGGATCTCGAGACTTGCCACCGATATGTTTATCCTCGGGCCACAGAGCGAACCTGTGGCCCGGCGTGCTCAGGCTGTAGCAGAAGGGGCGATGCTGGCAGGCTACCGCTTCGACCGTTATCGTACGGAAAAACGCGACAAGCTGCCTCCGGGTCTGGCGCGGCTGGTTTGCCGGGTGGAGGGCAGCGCTGATCGAGAGGCGGTGGAGCAGGGCGTACAGCTTGCCCAGGCGGTCTGCCGGGGCGTCTTTCTGGCGCGTGATCTGGTCAATGAACCCGGCAACGTCAAATCTCCTCTATACCTGGCCGAGCGTGCCGCTGCCCTGACTCATCATTCGCAGCTGACATGCGAGGTGATCGGTGAACAGGAGTTGTCACGGCAGGGATTCGGCGCACTGCTGGGGGTTGCGCGCGGCAGCAGCCGCGAGCCCTGCCTCATTGTGCTGGAATATCGCGGCGGCGCCGAGGATGAAAAACCGGTTGCGCTGATCGGCAAGGGGGTGATGTTCGATGCCGGCGGCATTTCTCTCAAGCCGGCGGAAAAAATGGATGAAATGAAGATGGACATGGCCGGAGCCGCAGCGGTTCTCGGCACCTTTGAAGCGGCCGCTTCCGCTCAACTGCCGGTCAATCTGGTCGGAGTGATTCCGGCGGTGGAAAATATGCCTTCAGGAACGGCTATGCGCCCCGGGGATGTACTGACTTCCCTGTCAGGTCGCACCATCGAGGTGGTCAATACCGATGCCGAAGGACGGCTGATTCTGGCCGATGCCCTGACCTACTGCGCGCGTTATCAGCCGCGGGCGATGATCGATCTCGCGACATTGACGGGCGCCTGTGTCATTGCCCTGGGGCATCATGCCGCGGCGCTGCTCGGCAGTGATGCGCAGCTGGTTCAGCGTCTGCAGGATGCCGGTCGATCCAGCGGGGAGAAGGTCTGGGAGATGCCCTTGTGGGAGGAGTACGCGGCACAGCTCAAGAGTGAGATCGCCGACCTTAAAAACATTGGTGGACGTCCTGCCGGCACGATCACGGCGGCTGCTTTTCTGCACAGGTTTGCCGAGGGACAGAACTGGGCACATGTCGACATCGCCGGTACCGCCTGGGAAGATTCAGGAACGCCACTCGCTCCAAAAGGCGCTACCGGCTTCGGGGTGCGTCTGCTGATGTCTTATCTGCGTGGAGAATAGGGATTGCACGCGCATTATAATTTGATAAGCTCATAGCACATTAAAAACAGAATTTTCGGATCCGGTTGTCAGTGCGCAACAGCGCGGGGTTCAACTCCAGGGGACGGAGGAAGGCTTTTGCTTCGATATTGCGCATGGTGCGGTCAGTTTCAGGGCGCGAAGGCGGGCAACGGGGTGCAGGTTCGAGGGAACCGCAGTGAGATCGATACCTCCACCATCTGCACTCCCTGCATGGATCGAATGACCGCTTCCGCAGGTAGTGAAAAGAACGGCACTCAATCGCGCTCCTGAAATTTATCTACGCCTTTTATCCTTATTTCGCGGCGCATTTCTGCGCAGGGGGGATTTTTGTCTCAGGCGATCACCGCAAGCATGGCCAGGGGAGGTTTGCCGCCCGTTCGGTCGCCGCGGGAGGCACCGTTTTCACAGCAGGGAGAATCAGGAAATGGAACAGGGGAAAGTAAAGTGGTTCAACGAGACCAAAGGTTTCGGATTTATCGAACAGGAAGAGGGGCCGGATGTTTTCGTGCATTATTCGGCAATAGAAATGGAAGGTTTCAGGACTCTTTCCGAAGGGGATGCGGTAAACTTTAACCTTATCCAGGGTCCCAAAGGGCTTCAGGCGCAGAATGTCATGAGAGTTTGACGCCCCGTTGGGTTTTCCGGCAGCTTTAAAAAACAGGAAATCCGATGCCCCGTCACTCTCCAATGGCGGGGCTTTTTTGCGATGCCGGAGGCCCTTGCCGTCAGGGCTTTGTTCTTGACAATGGTGCAGCCTGTTGCTAGTGTACGAGACTTGGTTTAAGCCCGATTTAAAAGGGGTTTAGGCAATTTTACGAAGGTGGCGAACAGAAGAATGAAGGTTCTTGTAACCGACAGGCTTTCCGCTGAAGGGCTGCGAATTTTCGAGGAGACCGCAGGGATCGAGCCGGTCTACCTGCCCGGTGCCGAGCGCAGCGAGCTGCTGAAGCATTTGGCGGACGCCGAGGCTTTGGTGGTACGTGCCGGAACCCAGGTCGATGAGGATCTGTTTGCCGCTGCTCCGAAGCTGCGCGTCGTCGGTCGCGCCGGCATCGGGGTCGAGAACATCGATCTGGCTGCTGCCAATCGCAAGGGGGTCGTGGTGATGAATACCCCTTTCGGCAGCGCGACGACCTCAGCCGAACATGCCATTGCCATGCTTTTGGCGCTGGCAAGAAATATCCCTGCTGCCGACCGGGCGGTGAAAGACGGACGTTGGGCCGGAGAAGGGTTGACCGGTGTGGAAATCTCCGGCAAAACGCTGGGAGTTGTCGGTGCCGGCAAAATCGGCCGCCTGGTGATAGAGCGGGCCGCAGCGCTAAAAATGCGCGTGCTGGTTTATGATCCCTATCTGGCGGGAGATGTGGTCGGGCAGCTTGGCGGAGAACAGGTCGATTTCGAGACTCTTCTGACGCGCAGTGATTTTCTGACGCTGCATGTGCCGCTCAATTCGGAAACCTTTCATCTGATTGACGAAGAGACCCTGATGCGGGTTCGCCCCGGTTGCCGGATCATCAACTGCGCGCAGGGAGGATTGATTGATGAAGCCGCCCTGGTCCGCGCCATAGAGGATGGAAGGGTCGCCGGCGCCGCCCTCGATGTCTTTGCCAAGGAACCGCCCGAAAAGAGCAACCCCCTGCCGCGCATGGATCGCGTCGTCTGCTCCCCTCATATCCGTTCTCTATCACGCGACGCTCAGATCAATATTGCCGTTCAGGTCGCCCATCAGGTGGTGGATTTTCTCACCCGGGGGATCATCGTCAATGCTCTCAATGTGCCGTCCGTCAGTGCGGAGCTGCTGCCCCTGGTCCGACCTTATCTTAATCTTTCCGAGCGGCTGGGTGCCTTTATGTCTCAGTTGTTCCCCAAGGGGATCAACAAGGTGACCGTGGAGTACGCCGGCGATGTGACCGATTTTCCGACCGCGCCCATGACGATGGCCCTGCTCAAGGGGTTGATGGCGCCGCGGCTGGGAAAAACAGTCAACTATGTCAATGCCCCGCATCTGGTGCGCGACCGTGGCCTTCCGGTGGTGGAGGTGCGCAACCAGTCGGCGGAGGGGTACTCCAACCTCATCCGGCTGACCGTCGAGTCGGAGAGTCGCTGCGGCAGCGTGGCCGGAGCGTTGTTCAACAAATCCGATATGCGTATTGTGCGCATCGATGATTACCAGCTTGAGGCGGTTCCGTCGGGGCACCTTCTGGTGATTCACAATAGTGACCGTCCCGGTGTGATCGGCTTTCTCGGTCAGATGCTGGCTGAGGCCGGCATCAACATCGCGCGCCTGAATCTGTCGCGACGGACCAGGCCGGGCGGAGAGGCCGTGTCGCTTATTACCGTGGACAGCTCTATTCCCGAGGTCGTGCTGGAGCGCCTTCGCGCGCATGACTGCATTCTGTCCGCGGTCCAGGTCAGCCTCCCGGCTGACGAATCGGAGTGAGCCTTCGCCCACAGAGCTTTTCCGGACTGTGCGGGAGAGACGGATCGTAAGCTGAATCGATGCTTTCATTTAGATTTAATTCGCAAAAATGCTTTAGAGGGTGAGACCTCTTTTTCCTGAAAGGACCAGAACAGGTCATGAAATTGCCTACCGTCGCCCCCGAGACCATGCTCCCCAAGGGGGTCAAGGATTTTCTCCCGGCCAAGGCGGCCAAAATTGAATTTTTGACGCAGACGCTCAAGGACGTTTTTGCCCGTTGGGGCTTTCGGCCGGTCATCACGCCTTCTCTGGAGTTTCTGTCCGTGCTGGAGAAGGCTCTCGGAGTAGACCTGCGCGAGAAGACCTTTCGCTTTGAAGATCGGCAGGGTGACCAGATGCTGGCGATCCCGCCCGATATGACGCCGCAGGTGGCGCGCATTGTGGCGACCCGCATGCGGGAAATGCCGCTGCCCCTGCGTTTGTCGTACAGCGGCCGCGTTTTGCGCCACGCCGAACAGCAGGCTGGCAAGGACCGTGAAATTCTGCAGGCCGGCGTTGAACTGGTGGGACTTGACAGTCCCGAAGCGGACGCTGAAATGATCGCCATGGCTGTTGAAGGGCTGCAGGCGGTGGGAGCCACGGAGTTCACCGTCGATATCGGCCAGGTGGAATTCTTCCGAGGCGTCATGGACAACCTGGCGCTGGAGGGACCTCTGTCGCGGGAAGTGGCGACGGCGATTGCGCACAAGGACAACTCCGGTCTGCGGGCATTGCTCGCCGATGCTGATGTCTCCGATGCGGCACGCGAGGAAGTTCTAGCTTTGCCGCGCTTGTTCGGGGGGCGCGATGTGCTGGAGAAGGCGGGCTCCGTGGTGCGCAATGAGCGCTCACGCCGCGCTCTCGACAATCTGTCCCGTGTGCTTGATTTCCTCGAAGTTTACGGGGTTCAGGATCATGTAACGCTGGATCTGGGAGAGATTCGCGGCCATGAATATCATACCGGAATTACCTTTCAGGGGTTTCTGCCCGGACTGGGGCGCGCCGTGTGCAATGGAGGGCGTTACGACAACCTGACGGCTCATTATGGTTACCCGGCGCCGGCCACCGGTTTCTCCTTCAACCTGCTCAATCTTCTGTTTGCTCTCGATGGGACCTTGGCCCCCTGCAGTGCCGGCGTCATCGATGTCCTGATCGTTCAGTCGGGAGCCGACAAAATGTTGGCGCAGCGTCTGGCGCGCGCTCTGCGGCAGGCCGGATTTGCCGCCGCGCGCGACATGTATCCGCGCAACCTTGAAGAAAGTCTTCAGTACGCTGGAAAAATGAATTATCGCTATGTCATGACCCTTGGCCCGGCAGGGGAGGGTGTGACGGTCATCGGTGTCGCCGATGGCACGACCCGAAAAGTCGGACTGGATGCGCTGCTGGCGGGTGATTTCAGTTCTCTGACTGCATAAAGAGAGAGGTTATTTTTATGGCCAATGTTGTAATTGTCGGCGCCCAGTGGGGTGACGAAGGCAAGGGAAAAGTCGTCGATATCTACACGGAGTATGCCGATGAGGTGGTCCGTTACCAGGGCGGCAACAATGCCGGACACACCCTCGTGGTGGGCGAGGAGAAGACGATTCTGCATCTGATTCCGTCCGGCATTCTGCACGAAGGCAAGCGCTGCGTGATCGCCAACGGCGTGGTGCTTGATCCGCGCGTCTTTCTGCAGGAGATCGAGAACCTGAAAAAGCGCGGCTATCTCAAGGATGATTCGCAGTTGGTGGTCGACGGCAACACGCATATCATCATGCCCTACCACGTGGCTATCGACAAGGCGCGCGAAAGCGGTGCCGGACGCAAAATCGGCACCACCGGGCGCGGCATCGGCCCCACCTATGAGGACAAGATCGGTCGGCGCGGCATTCGTTTTGCCGACCTGGTACAGCCCGAGGTGTTCGTCCGCAAGGTGCGCGAATTCCTCCCGGAAAAGAATTTCCTGCTGGAGAAATACCTCGGCGAGGCTCCCCTTGATGAACAGGAGATCATCTCCGAGTACGGTGGCTATGCTGAACGTCTCAAGCAATACCTGGGCAGCGCCTCGGTGCTGCTCAACCGCACCATCGAAGAGGGCAGGAGCGTACTGTTCGAAGGTGCGCAGGGCAGCCTGCTCGATATCGACCATGGCACCTACCCCTATGTCACCAGTTCTTCCACCGTCGCCGGCGGCGCCTGTACCGGCGCCGGCATCGGGCCGCGTTTGATTCATGAGGTGATCGGCATCTCCAAGGCCTATGTGACCCGGGTTGGAGAGGGGCCCTTTCCTTCGGAGCTTGACGACGAGATGGGCGATCGCCTGCGCCGTGCCGGTCAGGAATTCGGCTCCACCACCGGTCGGCCGCGCCGCACCGGCTGGCTTGATGCCGTGGCTCTGCGTGAAGCGGTGCGCATCAACGGCATGACTGGTCTGGCCATCACCAAGATGGATGTTCTCAACGACCTGGAATCGATCAAGATCTGCACCGGTTATCAGTACCACCAGGATCTGCTGACCGATTACCCCCATGACCTCGATGTGATCAATCAGTGCCGTCCCGTTTATGAAGAGCTCGACGGATGGTGCACCGATATCTGCGATGTTACGCGCTGGGAGGACTTGCCGGCGCAGGCTCAGGCCTATCTGCGCAAGATCGAGGAGCTTGCCGGCTGTCCGGTCGTCCTGGTGTCGGTAGGGCCGCGCCGCGATCAGACCATCCAGGTCAAAAATCCCTTCCAGGGATGAGTGACAGCCCTCTTGGTGTCGCTGAAAAACGGTGACATAAAAAATCGCAGGAAAAACAAAAAAGGGGTTGACTCCCCTTCGTCGGTTAATATATAACAGGTCTCCGTTGCGAGCCGCTAGCTCAGTTGGTAGAGCATCTGACTTTTAATCAGATGGTCGAAGGTTCGAGTCCTTCGCGGCTCACCATTTACGTCCCTATCGTCTAGCCCGGCCCAGGACACCGGCCTTTCACGCCGGCGAAGGGGGTTCGAATCCCC
>NPID01000996.1_pt1 | contig 35774 bp, 32 predicted proteins | sample 8637491 | NCBI WGS metagenome assembly NPID01 (sample SAMN07420843, study PRJNA396082) | bioreactor metagenome | isolation source: sample BA6 brine-fed electro-methanogenic bioreactor BA | place: Japan: Kochi | collected 2016-06-14 | reverse complement strand
AAGATAAATAGAAGCGCCCGAGAAAATATTTTCAGATCGATGGCAAATATTTATAACGACTACATAGTAACCGAACCTGAAAAGAAAGAAAAAGGCCACGCAGATAGGTTAGCGTAGCCTTTGAGGTTTATTCTTCAATTTGCTTTATAGTGAAATTGAGCGCATCTTGCAGCATTTCCTGAGGGGGATCGTTAATGAAACCCTCTTTACACAGCGAGTGGGTAAGTGAACGAGAGTATTCAATTTCCTTTTTTGCCAGCTCATAGGCCTCATCCCAAGTTACCTTTCTTCGGGCTACTCCATCCTTAATTGCTTGCATGGCTACGTCGGCAGCTTCTACCGGAAAAACATCCGCTTCGTCCATGGTAGGTGTGATGTTTTCAGGATCAATCCCTCGTTTTTCTGCATAATTTGCAAGCGAGTGCGCAGCAGCAATGGCCATAGTATCGGTAATTTTTTGAGCACGTACCATAAGGGCACCCTTTAGTATTCCAGGGAAACCTAACGAGTTATTAACCTGATTTGGGAAATCGCCTCTACCCGTTGCCACAATGTATGCACCTGCCTCTTTTGCGGCGTAAGGGTATATTTCGGGAACAGGATTAGCACAAACAAATACGATTGACTTACTAGCCATTTTGCTTACCCACTCTTTCTTAACGGTATTTGGACCCGGCGTTGAGAGCGAAATAAGCACATCGGCCCCTTTCATTGCCTCCTCCATGGTTTGCACCTTGTTTGGGTTAGTAGTGGTGCAAAGCTCCCATTTTCTATAGAATCGCTTATCGTTTTTAATATCCTCTCTTTGTGTATGAAGCGAACCTTTGCTATCGAACATAATCATATTTTTAGGGTCGCCTCCATCGGTAATTATAAGGCGTGCAATAGTGGTATTTGATGCTCCAGCTCCAAAGAATACTATTTTTGCCTCCGACAATTTTTTCCCTGCCAGTTTAAGCGCATTTATTAAACCAGCGAGTGTTACACAGGCAGTCCCTTGTGCATCGTCGTGCCAAACTGGTATATCGCATTCTTCTCGGAGTACATCCAGCACTTTAAAGCAGTTTGGTTGCGAAATATCTTCGAGGTTAATAGCACCAAAGCTATGCTGGCACATCTTAACAAAATCGATAATTTTTTGCGGATCGTTCTTACCATCGGCACCCTTGCTATCGATACATAGGGCAACTGCATCAACACCTCCTAGGTATTTCATTAAAAAGGCCTTGCCTTCCATTACTCCAAGTCCACCCGGAGGGGTGCAATCGCCATCGCCTAATACACGGGTTGAATCGCTAACAACAGCCACAAGATTACCTCTATTGGATAGTTCAAATGAAGTATTGTTATTGTCGCGAATATTTGTTGATACCTTAGACACGCCTGGAGTATACCAAACGTTAAACCAGTTAAATCCAGGAACAGGAACTTTTGGAACTACCTGTATTTTGCCGCTATAATGCTTGTGCGCTAGTTCCGAAAGTCGCTTTAAAAATGTTGTTTTGCCTTTGGCAATTTGTTCTTGACTCCAGCCATCGGGAAATATTTTTCCCAAATTCTCAAGTTTAATGCTGATTTTTTCCATAACCAATTGGTTTCATTAGGGTTTACTTCTCTAATATTAGGTTAATTTAACCCCAAATTACAAAAAATGAGTTACTTGTCAATACGTTAAATATCTTGTAAAAGGCTACACCTCTAAGGGATAAACTGTAAACACCTAGTTTTTTTGCACATAACAATTCAAACCTGATTCTTTTTTAAGTTATACAACATGTTTTAGCAAACGTTTGAGGTTTGTAATATGCTGGAATGCAATACCTATACAAATATCCAGTTAGATTAATAATTTGATACAATAAAAACAAAATGATTAGTTTTGCGTTATAGTATGTGAATTAAATAACAAAATAAAATTTAGCACTATGGCAATATCAACAGTAAAAATTAATGCGAAGATGGGTAGCGGTTTCCGCACCGAGATTGGATGCTCACATCCATTTGTAATCGATCAGCCAAAAATGGCCGGAGGGACCGATGAGGGACCAAACCCACTTGAAATATTCTTGTCGTCACTTCCAGCATGTATTTGCGCAATTGGACGAATTATTGCTATGCAGCGTAAAATTGATTTACGAGGCATTCAGGTTGAGGTTGAAGGTGATATTGATAAGGATTTCCTTATGGGTAAAACTCAGGAAGGGCGTTCTGGATTCACTGAAATTCGTTCAATGGTGAAAATTGATGCCGATATGTCTGATGAAGAGAAGAACTCATTCCTTCACGAGATAGAAATGAGATGTCCTATCGCCGACAACATGGCAAATAAATCAGTTTTGAAAGCAGAGGTGTGTAATCTGCAATCAGTATAAGTTTAGGTTTTAGGTTTAGTTTTGGTTTAGTAATAAAGGGCTATCATTTTTATGGTAGCCCTTTTTTTGTAATATTCTGTTTTGTAACATATCTTAATTTACAGCATATTAAACCCTTAGGTACGATTTTTTTATGAAAATATTCTCATTTGTATATATTTGTCATTTCGAATGAAAACTAATAAATCAATATACCTATGAGGACAATTATTTCGTTTTTTATCGTTTTGCTAACTTTTGCTTTTGTTGAAGCAAGCGCATGCACAAGCTATCTGGTTACTAAAGGAGCATCTGCTGATGGTTCCAACATGATTTCGTACGCTGGCGATTCGCATATAAGGTACGGTCAGCTTTACTTTTTTCCCCGTACGTTGTGGCCACAGGGTGCAATGCAAACCATTTACGATAGGAGTTCAAATAGGCCTCTTGGCCAAATTCCTTATCCCAACGAAACTTACAAGGTAATTGGTTTTATGAACGAGTATCAGGTTGCCATTGGTGAAAGCACATTTGGTGGACGATCGGAATTAACGGACACAACTGGAATAATCGATTGGGGGAGTATCATGTTTCTGGGACTGCAAAGGGCCAAAACGGCTCGCGAAGCAGTAAAGGTAATGGTTGAACTCGTTGACAAGTATGGATACTTCAGCTCGGGCCAATCCTATTCCATAGCCGATCCGAATGAGGTGTGGATTCTTGAACTCATTGGTAAGGGGATGGATATTAAAATTGATAGAAAATCGAAAAAGAGCTATAACGCAAATAGGGGTGCCGTTTGGGTTGCCATGCGTGTTCCCGATGGCTATATTAGTGCTCATGCAAATCATGCACGTATTACTACTTTTCCAAAGGAAAACGAAAGTAAAAGTTCAATTAGCTCAAAAAATTTAGATAAAATCTTCAACCCTGAGGTTGAGGTTGTTTATGCTCACGATGTTGTTAGCTTTGCTCAAAAGCAGGGTTACTATTCAGGAGATGGTACCGACTTTAGCTTTTCCGATACCTATGCACCACTCGATTTTGGAGCTGCGCGGTTTTGCGAACTAAGGGTTTGGGCAATGTTTAACCAAGCTGCCGATGGAATGAACAAGTATTGGGACTATGCGACAGGCATGGCTCAAGGGCCTCGCATGCCACTTTGGGTAAAACCAAACAGAAAGCTCACTCCTCGCGATTTAATGGAATTTAAGGGAAATCATCTACAAGGAACCGAACTCGATATGAGCAAGGATATTGGCGCCGGCCCTCACGGGTTACCTTATCGTTGGCGCCCAATGACATGGGAGCATAATGGTAAAAACTACTTTCACGAGCGTACAACTGCTACCCAGCAAACGGCTTTCTCATGGGTTGCACAGCTTCGTAGCTGGCTACCTAATGATATTGGCGGCATTTTCTGGTATGGGCTCGATGATGCAAACCTTTCGTTGCATACACCTTTTTATATTGGGATGACGCATCCACCTTTTGCGTATTCAGAGCAAAGTGGCGATATCCTTACTTATTCGGATAATTCTGCTTTCTGGACCTTTCAGCGAGTTTCGCATACTGCATACCTTTTTTACGATAGGGCAATTGTTGACATCAGGAAAAAACAGAATGAGCTTCGCTCAAAGTTTGTGGCATACACCAATGTTATTGACGAGGCCGCTCAGAAATTGTACAAATCTGATCCAAATATGTGCGCTGAGTTTCTCACCGATTTTTCGCATAATACAGCACAAAATGCGCTCGATGAGTGGAAAACTCTTGGCAACTTCTTGCTGGTTAAATACCTCGATGGAAATGTAAAGCAGGAACGTGATGGGGAGTTTTTGCGTAATCCATGGGGATATCCTCAAAGTCCTAAGTTTCCGGGTTACCCCGATAGTTGGAAAGAAAATCTTATTAATAATACTGGAGAAAAGTTTTTACAGCCCGAACAAAAAAAATAGTTTTTGGGTTACTACTAAATAATTTGAAAATAACTTGAGATGAAAGGGTTAATTGGAAAGATTCGCGCGAAAGCATCTAAGCTATTTGTTCGCTCGTTAGATTATGTTGAGATTATTGGTAACAAGTTGCCACATCCTGCTACACTTTTTGCTCTTTTAGCAATAATTGTTGTACTGCTATCGTGGCTAGGTCATGCCTTAGGTGCACACTCTACACACCCTGTAGACGGAACTGTTATTGAGGCGAAAAATTTACTCAGTGCCGATGGGATTCGGTGGATGTACACCAATTTAATTGACAACTTCCTGAAATTTCCTCCTTTGGGTTATGTGTTAGTTGTTATGATTGGTATTGGAGTTGCCGAGGGCTCAGGGCTGTTCACTACCATGATTCGTTCGTTGGTGTTAAGTGCTCCACCAAAGCTTATTACGGGTGCCATTGTTTTGGCGGGTATTCTTTCGCACTTGGCTTCGGAGGCTGGTTACGTTATTCTTATTCCACTGGGTGCTATGATATTTCATGCATTAGGTAGGCACCCAATGGCAGGGCTAGCTGCTGCATTTGCTGGAGTTAGCGGAGGCTTTGGGGCAAACTTTTTTATTGGGTCAATCGACCCAATTTTGGCGGGAATATCAGAGTCGGCTGCACAAATGATTATGCCTGATATTACTGTGAATCCCGCAGTGAACTATTACTTCATGTTTGTATCTAGCTTTTTGGTTGTAATTATTGGAACTTGGGTTACCGAACGTATTGTGGAACCAAGGTTAGGCAAGTACGATGGAACAGCCGAAAAACTTCCAATTGAGCAACTTGGTAAAAAGGAGAAGAAAGGGCTTCGCTGGGCTGGTTTCTCCTTGCTAATTACGCTAGCTTTATTAGCATTAACGGTTGTACCTGAAAATGGAATTTTCAGAGACCCTGAAACCAAATCGGTTTTACACTCTCCGTTTTTTAATGGGATTATTATTGCAATACTTCTAATGTTCTTCATCCCAGGCTTGGTTTATGGCCTTATTGTGGGCTCAATCAAAAGCGATAAGGATGTTGCCAAATTCCTGGGCAAGTCCATGAGCGGAATGGGAGGATATATTGTGCTCGTGTTTTTTGCAGCCCAATTTGTTTACTTTTTCAACTATAGCAATTTAGGGATAATATTCGCCATAAAAGGGGCGCACAGCCTGCAATCCATCGGGTTAACTGGTGTTACCCTGATTGTTGCATTTGTTTTGCTCTCAGCGTTTATTAATATGTTTATGGGGAGTGCATCGGCTAAATGGGCCATAATGGCACCAGTTTTTATACCAATGCTAATGCTCATTGATCCGCCCTACCATCCTGGTTTAACGCAGGCTGCTTTTCGTATAGGCGATTCTGTTACTAATCTTATTACCCCCATGATGAGCTATTTTGCGCTTATTGTAACCTTTGCGCAAAAGTACGACGAGAAGTATGGTATAGGAACCATTATTTCAACAATGATACCTTACACTGTAATGCTAACCATTGGCTGGTTGCTATTGCTAGTTATTTGGATGCTTGTTGGAATACCACTTGGCCCTGATGGTCCATTATATATTCCTTCGTAGTTTTTATCGTATTTCTTAAGGTTGTCGTAAAGGTTAAACTAGTATTAGTGATAGCTTATGCGACAGCCTTTTTTGTAGTGATTTAAATCTTTTTTTAATGATTTTGCTTGGTAGCTAAGTATTTGCTGCGATAAGGGTGTAATACTATTATCTGTCGTAAACCATTGTTTTTCACAAAATGTTGCTTTCTATGATACTGATAAGAAATGCGGAAGTATATACTCCTGATTATCTTGGAAAAAAAGATGTTCTACTTGCAGGATCAAAAATTCAGGCTATCGAAAATTGTATTGAACAACCCAAGGGTTTGAAGTGTGAGGTAATAGATGCTACTGGGCAAAAACTTACTCCTGGATATATCGATGCCCACGTTCATATTGCTGGTGCTGGTGGCGAGGGCGGACCCGCTACTCGTACACCCGAAATACAGCTTAGTATGCTAGTTGAGGCTGGCGTTACTACGGTTATTGGATGCCTGGGTACCGATGGAATAACGCGAAATGTTGAAAGCGTTCTCATGAAAGCCAAAGCACTGCGGAGCGAGGGCATTTCGGCGTGGATATATACAGGAGCTTACCAAGTTCCAACACCAACCATCACGGGCGATGTTGGTAAAGATGTTGCCCTAATTGATGAGGTAATTGGCGTGGGAGAGATTGCTATTTCCGATCATCGGTCATCGTGCCCAACTACCAATGAGCTAATTCGAATTACCGAGCACGCTCGTGTTGGCGGGATGCTTGGTGGCAAAGCCGGAATTATTAATATTCATATGGGCGATGCGAAAGATCCTTTTAAGCCAATACACGATGCTGTTGCCAAAAGTGAGCTCAACTACAAGCAGTTTTTCCCAACGCATTGCAACCGAAATCACCATATTTTTGAAGACTCAAAAGCCTATGGAAAAAAGGGTTGGATTGACCTAACCACCAGCTCATATCCTTATTTCCCTCAGTATGAGATTAAACCCTCAAAAGCATTGAAAATGCTTATAGAATCGGGCGTTCCAGTTGAGCATATCACTTTTACATCTGATGCTTGTGGTTCGTTACCCGATTTCGATCCTGAAACTGGAGCGCTTCGTCAGCTCGAAATGGGATTGCCAAACGCCAATCATCGTGAGCTTGTTGATGCGGTTATGCAAGAGGGAATATCTTTAGAAGTGGCCTTGAAAGTTCTTACTTCAAATCCAGCATCGGTGCTTAAGCTTAAGCAAAAAGGTAGAGTTGAAGTTGGTTACGATGCCGATTTGCTTCTTCTTGATGCCAATTTTAAGATTAATAGTGTTATGGCCATGGGCGAAATTATGCTGCATAACTATAAGCCCATTCGTTTTGGAGCGTACGAAGCAAAAAGGTAGCACTTAGCAAAAGTTAAATTTTTTCCATTCTCCAAAACCCATATCTTTGCGGCCAAATGGAGAAAAGCCCCCTTCATAACATACTAAGGCTTTACATTATAAAAGCGGCCAAATGGTTTATGCTTATTATGCCCATTGTAGTTCTTTTTTATCAAGAGAACGGATTGGGCATGAAAGAGGTGTTTATCCTTCAGGCCATTTATTCAGTTTCAATTGTTTTTCTCGAAATCCCTTCGGGATATTTTGCCGATGCGTTAGGCAGAAAAAATACACTTATTATTGGTAGCGTTTTGGGTTTTACTGGTTACCTAGTTTACTCGTTTTCTTTCGGGTTTTGGGGATTTCTTGTGGCAGAAGTGATTCTAGGTTTTGGGCAAAGCCTAATCTCTGGTGCCGATTCGGCACTTCTTTACGATACGCTGCTTCAGCATAAAAGGGAAGACGATTACATGAAACACGAGGGAAGGATGATTTCCGTTGGAAATTTTGCTGAAGCTTTAGCCGGTATTGCTGGTGGGCTTTTGGCGGCAATTAGTCTCAGGTATCCTTACTATTTTCAGTCGCTAATTGCTTTTGCTGCTGTGCCTGCTTCGTTAACTCTGTTTGAGCCAAAAATTCAGGGTGTTGCTGTTAAAATGGGCTTAGGTAAAATTGTAAAGGTAGTTAAGTATGCTCTTTTTGATAATAAGCAGCTGATGTGGAATATTCTATATTCGTCAATTGTAGGAGCATCAACGTTAACTATGGCCTGGTTTGTCCAACCCTGGTTTATTAGTATTGACCTGCCAGTTGGCATGTTTGGAGTACTATGGACCTTGCTTAACCTTACGGTTGGTATTACCGCTTTGTTTGCATACAAACTTGAGCATTTTTTTGGTGCTAAGTCTACAGTGCTTGTAATTACTATTATTCTTGCTATAGGTTTTTTGGGTGCAGCCTTTTTTCAGAGCCTTTGGGGTATCGTATTCCTTTTCCTTTTTTACATGGCAAGAGGAATTGCCACGCCAGTGCTGAAAGATTACATTAATCGTCTTACAAAATCCGATGTAAGAGCAACAATACTATCGGTTCGCAACTTTGTTATTCGTATTATATTTGCCCTTTGGGGCCCATTTTACGGTTGGTATACCGATGCTTTTAGCCTGCAAGGCGCAATTACTATTGCCGGTATGGTTTTCATAATCCTTACAGGGTTTAGCTATTTCTTTTTTATTAGGACAAACTTTCAGAAGAACTAGTTTTAAAGTGAAAATAGCTCTGATTTAATATCAATTTGAACAGTTTTCCTTTCATTTTCATAAATTACCTCAATTTTATTTGCAAAGTCTAATTCATATAGCTTACCTTTGCAAAGTAATCACTTTTAGGGGTGCCTTAATACAACGGGCTGAGATCACACCCTTGGAACCTGATTCGGGTAGTACCGACGAAGGGAAAAAGAGTCATTCTTAATTCAACCTTTACGTATTAAACCCCTTTTACTGGTTGTTTGGCTTCGTCTAGGCCAATGCAGAAAGTGCACGCTGCAGTTTAGCCTTACGATGTTAAGCAAGAATTTTAAAACCATTAAAAGGCTTAGTAAAATGAAAAAGATTTTGTTTTTGCTGTTTTGCACACAGCTGGCTTTATTTACAATTGCTTCACCTACCGAATCCGAAGGGATAATTCGCATTACAGGAAAAGTACTCGATACAGATGGAAACCCGTTAGTTGGTGCGGTTGTTATTGTTGAGAATTCACTGCTAGGTGCTTCTACCTCAGTAAATGGAAACTACACCTTAAATCTTCGCAGGCAAGGTGAGTATAGCGTTACTGCTTCGTTTATGGGTTTTGCAAAGGAAACTGTAACCATTACAATTACCGATGATGTTGTTTTAGACTTTACCCTTGACCAACAGAGTATAATGGGCGAGGAGGTAGTTGTTAGCGCAACAAGGGCTAGTAATAAGATGCCAATTGCCAAAACAACGCTTAACGCAAATGATTTGGAGGAGCGCAATACTGGTGCCGATATTCCTTACCTTTTAGAGACTATTCCCTCGGTTGTTGCGGTTTCCGAATCTGGAACAGGCATTGGCAATACCTCTTTTCGTATTCGGGGTACCGATGTTTCGCGAATAAACGTTACGGTAAATGGTATCCCGTTAAACGATCCTGAATCGCAGGGTGTATACTGGGTAAACATGCCCGATTTCGCAAATTCTGTTGATAACATTCAGGTTCAGCGAGGGGTTGGCACATCAACACAGGGAGCGGGTGCCTTTGGTGCGTCGGTTAATTTTCAAACCCGAACTTTTAACCCAACACCATTTGCCGCTAGCGAATTACAGTATGGCTCGTTTAACACGCAAAAAATTGCCGTAAAGGCAGGTTCGGGCTTGCTAAACGAAAAGTTTAGCTTCGAAACCCGATTTACAAAGTTAACCTCCGATGGGTATATCGATCGCGGATGGTCCGATCATCAATCGCTTTTTGCAACTGGTGCATGGCATAGCACCAATAGCATACTTAGGTTTAACTTTATCCATGGAGATCAGCATACAGGTATAACCTGGGAGGGAACGCCCAGCTATATGCTTGAGACCAACAGGCGATACAATCCTGCTGGACTCATTGGGGTTGATGAGCAGGGAAAAGAGCATTTTTACGATAACGAGTCGGATAACTACATTCAGAATCACTATCACCTAATTTTTAGCCATAGCTTTAACCCAAATTTATCGTTAAATATTGCTACCTTTCTAATTACGGGTAATGGATTCTACGAGCAATACAAAGGCGATAAGAAGCTATCGAGTTACGGACTTGACCCCATCGAAATTGGCGATACTACGATTACGCATACCGATTTGGTTCGGCAAAAATGGTTAAACAATTACCTATTGGGAACAACTTATGCCATTGAGTACAGAGCCAACAGGCTAACAACTATTTTTGGAGGGGGCTTTAACCATTACAATAACGATCACTTTGGTAATTTGCTTTGGACTAGCATTAATGCTGGTATACCCAAAGGTTATGAATGGTACCGAAATAATGGAATTAAAAACGATTTCAACATCTACTCAAAATCAACCTATGAGGTTATTGAAAACCTTACCCTTTTTGCCGATTTGCAGTATCGCACCATTGGGTACGAGCTATCTGGGTTCGATGATGATTTAGCATCGCTCGATCAGGAGCATAGCTGGAAGTTCTTTAACCCCAAGGCAGGTCTTTTTTACCAGATATCGCCAGCACAAGAGGTTTTTGCCTCGGTTAGTGTTGCACATCGCGAACCCTCACGAGCCGATATTAAGGATGCCATGAAGTGGGGTAACAGCCAAACTCCAAAGGAGGAGCGATTGGTGGATTATGAGGTTGGTTACGGTATTAAATCGCAGCTTTTTGCGCTGGGCGTTAACCTTTACTATATGGACTACACCGACCAGCTTGTGCTTACGGGTAAACTAAGCGATGTAGGCTATCCGCTAATGACAAACGTGGAGAAAAGCTACCGAGCAGGAGTTGAAATTACCGCTGCATTAATGCCTATAGATTGGTTGCGTTGGGATGCCAACCTTGCGCTAAGCAAGAATAGGATAGTCGATTTTGTTGAGTATGTTGATATTTACAATTCAGATTGGGATCTTGTTGGACAGCTCGTAAAAGATCCAGTTGATACCGATATTTCATTCTCACCATCAATGGTAGCCTCAAGCATTTTTTCTATTAAGCCGATAGATGACTTAAATATTGCCTTAACATCAAAATATGTTAGCTCGCAGTATATTGATAACACGAGCAGTAAGGAGCGCAAGCTTGATGCATATTTTGTGAATAACCTAAAGGTTGGCTATTCGCTTGGCTTAAAGGGGACTAAAGCCATTAGCTTTCAGCTAATAGTAAATAACCTGCTAAACGAGCAGTACATAGCCAACGGTTGGGTTTATCGAGCAGTTTTTAATGATGGCAGTCCGGAGTACCGCGAGGACGGATTTTTTCCACAAGCGGGTATAAACCTTATGGGACGAGTTGTGTTAGAGTTTTAAGCTCTCCAAACCATAAATATATTTAATTAACAAATGATTCTCTGGTTACAATCGCACTACATTGAACTTTTTGGCACTATTGCTGGCATTGTTTACCTCTTTTTGGAGATTAAACAGAAGATATGGCTTTGGCCATTTGGCATACTAACTTCGGCGCTGTACATATTTGTGTTCTTTCAGTCGAAGTTTTATGCCGATATGGGCTTACAGGTTTACTATCTTGCAATTAGCATATATGGTTGGTGGCATTGGGTTTACGGCGGAAAAAAATTGGAGGGCGATGAGCTACCCGTTTCACGCATAAGCCTTGGATTAGCCACAGTTTTAGTACTTGTAAGCTTGGGCTTATTTCTAGTTCTTGTGTATATTCTAAAGAATTTTACCGATTCACCAGTTCCAATTGGCGATGCATTTACAACAGCCCTAAGCATTACAGCAACATGGATGCTCGCCCGAAAAATATTGGAGATGTGGTGGGTGTGGATTGTTGTAAACACAGTATCTTTAGCTTTATACATTTACAAAGGGCTTTACCCAACATCGGTGCTATTTGTACTATATGTAACCATGAGCTTTGTAGGATATGTTCTGTGGAGAAGATCATACCTAAAACAAAAGAGTTCTGAGCCTCAGCCATTAAATTAGTTCACATATGCTAAGGGTACTAAATTGATAATTCTAAATTAATGCTAATGTCAACAGTAATATTGGCCAACGGTCGTTTCCCCACTCACCCAATTCCGCTGAGTAAGTTGGCTAATGCAAAACGAATTGTTTGCTGCGATGGATCGGCACAAGGCCTCAACGGCATTGGTTTAGAACCTTATGCAATTGTTGGCGATTTAGATTCGTTATCGAGTGAGCTAAAGAGCATTTATGCCGATAGGCTATACCATTTCCCCGATCAGGACTCGAATGACTTAACCAAATCGGTTAACTGGTGCAAGGAGAGGGGGTACACAACCATTTCAATACTTGCAGGAACGGGTAAGCGTGACGACCACACAATTGGTAATATTGGTTTGCTAACAATGTACCTTGAGCTTGGGATGGATGTTGAAATGGTAACTGATTTTGGCACTTTTGTGCCACTACTCTCAACCGCTCGGTTGGATAGCTATGCAGGGCAGCAGGTTTCCATATTCTCGTTTAATAATTCAACCAGAATTACCACAAGCAACCTAAAATATCCAATACAGGAGAAGACCCTACCTAGCCCTTGGATGGGAACGCTTAACGAAAGCCTAGGAGATTGGTTCGAGATTGCATTTACCCCTGGACCTATTATCGTTTTCAGAACGCATAAGAGCTAAAAAAAATCCCAGATCAGTAGTCTGGGATTTTTTTAAAAATATTTCTGAGGCTAATCAATAACCGTAATCCAACCGTGTTTGTCATCAATATCTCCGTACTGAATACCCACAAGTGTGTCGTACAGTTTTTTCGATATTGGTCCGGGTTTTCCGTCGCAGCAGAATTTGTAAACCTTTCCAGAGTCCAAGTCGTTTACCTCACCAATTGGCGAAATAACGGCTGCTGTTCCGCATGCTCCAACCTCTTCAAAAGTTTCCAGTTCCTCAACGGGCACGGGTCTGCGTTCAACCTTAAGCCCCATGTCTTCGGCTAAGGTAATTAAACTCTTGTTAGTTATTGAAGCCAATATTGAAGATGATTTTGGAGTAATGTATGTTTTGTTTTTAATCCCAAAGAAGTTGGCAGCTCCAATCTCGTCGATGTATTTTTTCTCAACACAATCGAGGTACATAGGTGCACCGTAACCAGCATCATGCGCCTTTATGGTACCCCTTAAGCTTGCAGCGTAGTTGCCACCAACTTTAAAGGTTCCTGTTCCCAGAGGAGCAGCACGGTCGCTATCGCGAACAATGGCAATTTTAACAGGGTTAAAACCTTCTTTGAAGTATGGCCCAACTGGAGTTACAAATACAATAAAGGTGTACTCTTTTGCAGGTCTAACGCCAACCTCGGCACCCGATCCAAAAAGCAATGGCCTAATGTAAAGTGATGCACCGGTTCCGTATGGTGGAACAAATTCTTCGTTCGATTTTACCGCTTTTATAATGGCTTGCAAAAATAGATCGCTAGGTACTTTAGCCATGTGGATACCATCGGCTGAGTCCTGAAAGCGTTTTGCGTTTTCTTCCCAACGGAAAAGCCTAACCTTATTGTCTTTTCCGCGATACGCTTTCATTCCCTCAAAGGCTTGCTGTCCGTAGTGAAGTGCCGTAGCAGCAATGTGCAGAGGTATATATTCTGAATCGGAAACCTCAAGTTCGCCCCATTTCCCATCTTTGTATGTGCAGCGAACATTGTAGTTGGTTTTCATGTAGCCAAAGGGCAGATTGCCCCAATCGAGCTGTTGCATGATGACTATTTTTTTAGATTATTAATAATTTCAAAGGTAGAAAATAACTAATTACATCAATTGTTTTTTATTATGTTATAAGACAATTGTAACTCTCAATTTGATGATATTAGGTTATAATAGTTTATAGTAAACAGAATTTTTTTTTTCTACTTTTAGACAGAAATTATTATTTATGAATGGTATTGAAATGTATAGGTATATTCGTCAGGTAAACGTTAACGATTTTGGTGAGAAAGCACAAGAAAAACTGCAAAAATCGAAAGTTCTTGTAATTGGTGCTGGCGCACTTGGTTGCCCGGTACTAATGTATCTTACTGCTGCCGGAGTAGGAACTATTGGAGTTCTTGATAGCGACGAGATTACACTCTCAAACCTACACCGCCAAGTACTATATACCGAGAAGAATATTAATGAGCCAAAAGCGTTGGCAGCATCAAAAAGGCTTTCCGAAATGAATTCAACGGTAAAAGTTACACCTCATTTTACCCGTTTGCATAAGGATAACGTCTTGTCGCTTATTAGTCAGTACGATTTGGTTATTGAGTGTAGCGATAATTTTCCGACCAAATTTTTGGTTAACGATGCCTGTGTAATGCTTGGTAAGCCTTTTATTATTGGAGGAGTCTTGAAGTTTTCGGGTCAGCTATCGGTATACAACTACAATGGTGGTCCAACTTATCGATGTTTAATTGAGGAAGAACCCGATCCGCTTGAAGCACCAACTTGCTCCGAGGCTGGTGTTATTGGTATGGTACCCGGTATAATTGGAACAATGCAAGCGCTTGAGGCGCTTAAAGTTTTAACGAAGGTTGGTAAAGTGCTCTCAGGCAGGTTGCTAAACTTTAACGGCCTAACCATGGAGTTTACTGAATTTGCTGTTGAGCTAAATCCAAAGAATCTTGAAATTACCGAACTTAGCGATTATGAATACTCTTGCCCCAATAGCCTTGTTGAGGGCAGAGAGCTTACAGGTAAAGAGTTTCTAGAAATGGTTAATTCATCAGTTAAGCCTAGAGTTATTGCCTTGGCCGATGATGGTAAACCTTTGGAGTATAAAACGTATAGCTGGCCCACAATTCCTTTGTACGAATTGCCAAATCTAACGGTAAACCTTTCCTGCGATGAGCAAATAGTGCTTATATGCATGCATGGTTTTAAGAGTTTGGCTGCCATGCGTTATTTAGCTAGTAAAAAAGGGTTTAAAAATATTTTCCACTTAAAGGACGGGTTGTCAACATTAAGCATTGAATAATGGTTTGGAAGAACATTGTATTTGTAGCATTGGGTGGTGGGGCAGGATCGGTTGCCCGTTATCTCATGTCAACTCTGGTCCAACGAAATTCGTCGGGCGGTTTTCCATGGGGAACGTTGGTTGTTAACCTAGTTGGCTGCCTAGCAATTGGTATTTTATATGGATTAGCACAAAAAGGGAACCTCCTATCAAACGAGTTACGTTTACTTTTAGCTATTGGGTTTTGTGGCGGTTTTACAACGTTCTCAACCTTTGCTAATGAAGGGTTTACTTTGCTTCGTAGCGGTGAGTATATTTACTTTTTTTCGTATATTGCTCTTAGCTTCTTTTTAGGAATTTTTCTGGTTTTTGTTGGATATTCTCTAGTAAATTTAAATAGATAAATCATGAAAGCGCAAAACGAAACTGTAGTAATGACGATTTACATGAGTTCAACCGATAAGTTCCATGGTAGTTTAATGTACGAGGCAATTACTATTGAGGCTAAAAACTATGGGATTAAAGGGGCAACTGTTATGCGAGGAATTATGGGCTTTGGTGAGAGTAGTCGAGTTAAGTCAACCAAGTTTTGGGAACTCGTTGAGAAGGTTCCTGTTGTAATTCAGCTAGTAGACGAAAGAACCAAGATTGAACGTTTTCTTTATCACATTAAGCCTTGGTTTGATGAGGCTCAAAAGGGGCACATGGTAACAATATCACCAACTGAAATTGTGCTCTGCAAAGAGGGCAACGCAGCACTATAGAAACCAATTGGTTACAGTATTTTAACTACCAATACTCTTAGCAGGTTATTGCTGTTATTGGTTATTCCTCTGTTTATTCCCATTTCAATCTCAATACACATATCTGGTTCAACGTTAATCGATTCGTCATCGGTTTCAACAATTCCGCTACCCTCTAATATATAGAATACAACATCGAACGGGTTGCTATGCTTTTCGAGCACCTCGGCTGGTTTAAGCGAAAGGTGAACAAGTTCAACGTTAAGCCCTGTATACATCTTTCGCCCATCAAGGTTGAATGGGACTTTTTCTGCGGTTGTTAGGGTGTTTACTTTCATAGTTAAAAACAATTAGCTTCAACAATTTTCTTTTTGGCCAGCATATATACGTATATTTATAAATATACTACTTCTATAATAAGTATTGAATGCTTTGTATAAATTTTTTTATTTTGAAATTCTTATTGGCAATTTTCATCCTTTTTTTACATCAAATATTTATAAGTAAGCCCGATGAAAATTATTTTTTTAAACTATTTTTACATAGCTAATTATTTGTTTTACCCTTGCGATTATTCGCTACATGATTTTTTCTTGTGAAAGTCTTTATTAAGTCTCTATTCTTTTATATTCTTATACTTTCCTCTTTTCATAGTAAGGCTAGTTTTGCTACTGGCACTTTTTCTTTAGCCGATAGCATTCGTATTGAGCTTACTCAACTCGATGTTGATACAGCATCATTTAATCGTTTGTTCGCAGTAATAAAGAGCAATAGGAGAGAGTTGAGCACGGAGTATAAACCACTGTTGCAGCTTTATATTGAGCAGGCAAAGAGTAAAGGATTTAAGCATGGCCAAATGCAAGCATTGGATAGGCTTGGTTTGCAGGAGAGGTACGATGAGAATTATGAGCAAGCGATTGAATATCACACACAATCCATGTCCTTGGCTACTGAGCTGCAGGATAGCATGCAGCTAACGTATAACTACAACAATATTGCACAAGCCTACCGTAAGCGCAATTTAAATTCGTTGGCCATTCGATACTTTCATGAAGCATTGAAAATTCAGGAACTAATTGGCGATACGCGAGGGATGTACTTTACCCAAAATACCCTAGGTGCAACTTATTTAACCCAAGAAGATTACGATAAGGCGCAATACTATCTTTTACGCTCCCTCGAACAAGCCATAAAACACGACGACAAGAGAACAATATCATACAATTACGGTTCGCTGGGTGAAGTGTATTTGGCAAGGAACCAAGTTGATTCAGCGCTTCACTTTTTTGAGTTAGGAAAGAGGCTGAAAATTGAGCTTAACTTCGATAAGGGCATCGCTGTGTCCGATCACCTAATTGGGCAAGCTCTTTATTTAAAAAACGATTTGGATAAGGCCGAGCAATCATTTAAAGAGGCGTTAGAAGGGCATAAAAAATTTAAAAACGAGCGCTATCAATCGCTTTGCCTTGCCTATGTTGGGAAAATCGAGCTTTCCAGAGGAGAACTCGATAGTGCAGAGTTTTACTTAAAGCATGCCAAAGCAATAGCTGAGAGCAAGCACTCAATAGAGAATATAGTAATTATTGAAGATGCGCTATTTAATGTGTATAAACAAAAGGGGCTGCATAGTAGAGCCTATAATGCACTAAATAGCTACTATGCTTGGCGCGATAGCTTACGGCAAGCTAAGGCATTAAGGAATATCCAGTCGCTCGATGTAGAGTATCAAACTCGGCAGCGTGAGCAAGAAATTGCATTGCTTTCCAAAGATAATCTTATTAAGAACCAGCGCATTCGAGTTGGAATTGTTTTGCTTGTTATGCTAGCATTGGCTTCAACCCTTGGTATTACGCTGTATTTTCAGCGCAGGAAAAATTCAAAAATGGTAGAGGCAAGCTTACAGCATAAGCTTTCGCAATCGCAAATGAATCCGCATTTCGTTTCCAATGCCATGTCGAGCATACAAAGCTTTATGTATAAGAATAACGCTGCCGAAGCTGCAAAGTATTTAGGCAAGTTCGCTCATCTAAATCGTGCTGTGCTTGAGCACTCGCTGGTTGATAGTATAACGCTTGAGGAGGAGATTGCAATGCTAACTAGCTATCTCGATTTTGAGCGGTTGAGGCATAATAATGCTTTTTCGTTTGAGCTTTGCAATGCTGACGATTTGGATACGGAAATGATTTATATTCCACCGCTCTTCATTCAGCCTTTTGTTGAGAACGCTATTAAGCATGGAGTAAAAGATATGAACGGCGATGGCGAAGTTACCATTCGTTTTACCGATTGCGAAAAGTACCTAAAGGTTGAGATTGTTGATAATGGAAAAGGGGTTGATAAACAAAAGGTTTCAAAGGATCAAAACCACAAATCGCGATCAACAGAAATTGTTAGTAAAAGGTTGAAACTACTTAGGAGTAAGTACAAAGATTTACCTAAATTTACAATTACAAATAATGGCATAAATGTTGATAACGGAGTCACCGTTACCCTCTATTTACCAATACTATAATGCTAAGTACCGAAAGTAGTTTAAAGGCTGTAATAATTGATGATCAGGAGGATATTAGGTCAATTAACCGTACCCTCTTATCTCAAAACTTCCCCGACATTGAAGTGGTTGGCGAAGCCGATGGTGTGGAAAGCGGAATAGAACTTCTTACCCAAACCCAACCCGATCTTGTATTACTCGATATTGAGATTAAGGGTGGCACAGGTTTCAATATTTTACAGAAAATACGGCCTTACAACTTTATGGTTATTTTCATTACCGCTTTTGATGAGTTTGCCATTAAGGCCATTAAGTTCAGCGCAATTGACTATATCCTAAAGCCCATTAACGAGACCGAGTTTTGTGCAGCCATTGAGAGTGCCATTAATACTTACGAGCGTAATAAGGTGGCCATGCAGGTTCAAAACCTACTCGATCATGTAGAGGATAAGGGCAAAAACCGCAAGATTGTTCTTCGAACAATGGAATCAATATTTCTGGTTGATTTACAGGATATTCTCTACTGCGAAAGCGATAATAGCTACACTACTTTTTTCCTTGCCGATGGTAAAGAAATACTCGTTTCTCGAGGTATAAAAGAGTACGAGCAAATGCTTTCGCCCTACCGTTTTTTCCGACCCCACCAACGTTACTTGGTAAATCTTAATCATGTTGAGCGCATCGATAAAAACGATGGAGGTTCAATTATTCTTAAAAGCAAAACCTCTATTCCTATTTCGCACCGCCGCAAGCAAGCCCTTATGGATTTTCTTAAAGCTTAACGCTTTCAAAGTAACATCATGCATTTTCAAATTAACTTGCAAAGTTGAGTGATATTTCTCTTGTTTTGCTTTCTTATTTGAAACGTTTTCTTGATTTTTTTAAAGTAGTATATCTAAAGTCATAATGGTTTTGGCTATATTTAGCTAATCGTATTAATTACACTAAAATTTAATCTATATGAGCCCAACAATTATTATCATTGGCGTAGCAGTTCTATTGCTGCTTATTATTATTGGCATGTACAACAACCTAATCCGCAAGCGCAACGAGGTTGATAATGCTTTTGGTGGAATGGATGTACAGCTTAAAAAACGTTACGACCTAATTCCTAACCTTGTGGCCACCGTGCAGCAGTATGCTAGCCATGAAAAAGATCTTCTCGAAAAGGTAACGCAGCTGAGAGCAAAAGCTACCGACAAGCAAATGACAGCCGACGAAAAGGTGGAGCTCGATAATCAGATCTCGGGTGCTATGCACGGTATTATGGTTGCTGTTGAGAACTATCCCGATCTTAAGGCTAGCGAGAACTTCATCAACTTGCAACGAACGCTCAACGAGGTTGAATCGCAAATTTCGGCCGCTCGCCGTACCTACAATGCTGTAATTACCGATTACAACAACGCCATTCAGGTTTTCCCCAAAAGCATTATTGCTAGTATGATGGGGCTGAAACGTAAAGAGGTTTTCGTAATCCCCGAGGCCGAAAGGCAAAATGTTAACGTGAAGAATCTATTTAGCTAGTCAAATTCCTTTTTTTTATGCTAATGCTTCACATTCTGTTGTAGCATTAGAATTTAAATTTAACCTTAATCTGCCGAAACAAACTAAAAGCAGGTTAATCCTAAAAACCTTAGCCATGATAGAACGTAATGAACTTGAAAACCTTTACAATAACGAGCTGAAAGATAAGCTGCAGGGTTTAGAAGGCCTCCGGAAGAAAGTGAAAAATGGCCAAATATTAGGTATCCTTCTGCTTGTGCTAACGGTTATACTGTTTGGTCCTGTTAGCGCAGCTCTCGAGCAAAGTAGCGAAGCACTTCCATTTATCGTTTTGGCACCTGTAGCAATATTCGGAATAGTTATTCTGATTCGTACATATAAGAAGCGAATTAGCTATCGTGATAGGTTTAAGAATGAGGTAGTGCGCGAAATAGTTAAGGCTATTGACCCAACTTGGGAGTACGATCCCAATCAGTGTATTGCAAGCAATGAGTATCACAGTAGCGATCTCTTCAGGAAATCAGTCGATAGGTATAAAGGCGATGATCTAATTTGCGGAAAAATTGACAAAACAGACTTCAGATGCTCCGAGCTACATACCGAGTATAAAACTGTAACCTACGATAAGGATGGTAAGCGAAAAGAAACTTGGCATACCATTTTCAAAGGGCTTTTCTTTCATGCCGATTTCAATAAGGAGATTATGGGTAAAACCTACATTGAGCCCGATACTGCGGAGCGCCTTCTTGGCAAGTTTGGGCAAAGCCTGCAGGTTAGCTCAAAAGGTAAGTTGGTAAAACTCGAAAATCCTGAGTTTGAGAAAATTTTTGCAGTTTACGGTACCGACCAAACCGAAGCGCGATATATTCTCACTCCAACCATTATGGAAGCGCTGGTAAATATTTACAAGATGTACAAGCGAAAAATGCACCTATCGTTTATTGGCACTAGGGTATATGTTGCTATGAGTTTCAGTAAAAACCTTTTCGAACCAAAAATATTTTCATCGGGTGTTAAATTTAAGGATGTTGAGTTTATGTACAATCTTTTTATGGTGAACCAAACCATTGTAAAGGAGCTAAATCTCAATACTCGAATTTGGACTAAAGAATAATTATAATCATACGTTTTCAAACTCCCACCATACGTTTTCAAATACTTCTATAGATGCTAGGGTATGATGCGCTACTTTTGATTTGAGAAAGACTGAAGCATCATAAACTTAAATGTTTAAATCATGAAAATTCTAGCAACTATAATCGCTGTAATGCTATGTGCCAATTTGTCCAAAGCTACAGAAGATCAACTTAAAGTAAATTCCGAGTTTTATACTCAGGTGCAATTCGATAACCCGCTTTTTCAAAGCATTTCAAATGCTGTAATTGTTAAAGCAGGTATAGCCTACACATTGCCTCAGGCTAATTTGCCTCTTATCGAATCGGAAAAGCTGTTCCTCGTATCGGGCAACGCTGCAACTGCATACAACAGCGAGTACGAGCTAATCACCTCGCCGCAGTTTGTTGCATCAATACAAAACAATTACAAGCTAAAAACCAATACTGATGCGGAGGCCTTTCACAACCTCTTTAGTTTAATTGATATGCGTTGGTCAGGCGCTAGTTTCTACCAGCAGGGCAACTCGTGGTACTTTATTCGTAGTACTTTTTTTGATGATGTTGAGTTCTGGCGAATTGATACCGACGATAGCGGCAAGGTGCAAACCATAGCTTACGAGAGTAGGATGGAAATTACCATCCCCGACCAGGTTGTTGAACCCGACGACAGGTCGCCACTACTTGACCAGCAAGCCGATATAAAAATAACTCCTGCTCAGCTCGATGCTATGAAGCAACACATAATCAGCAACATCAGCTTTACCCAAAGCGTGAATAGGCTAACCGATTACACCATAAGCCAAATATCCAACGCCATCATTTGCGAGCACAACTTTAACATTGACGAAGTATATACCGATGACGAGGGGAACTCCTACCGTTCAACTCGTGCTAGCCTTATAATTAGCGTAAATCATAATGGCGAGGAAGGCTTCTTCGAAACACATACCGAAATGCTTACCTCCTTTATATTTGCTGGATCGGTAAAATCAACACTCACTCTTAAAACCGATGAGGATGCGCAACTTTTTGAGAAGATGCTCGACGAGATAACCCCATTTTACGAGCCCAAAAAAGAGCGCCTGCAAAAGGACAATGCTTGGTTCTTTATCCGCGACGAGAGTTTTGGCGACAACGAAGGGTTTGCTGTAACCAACGACTCAAACGGAAGAGTACAGCGAATTACCCATAGCCGCGAGCTGGGCGTTGAGGTTCCTGTTGTTGAGATTGATGAGAATACCGTAGAGTGGAATTTTAGGCTGCTACAACCCGAAACCACCAACCTCGAGATTTCTGAGAGCACACCTATTGAATTTGCATTTGAGTTTAATGCCGAGGCGGCTAATCACCTTGGCGCTTGGGTTATGTCGCAGTTTAATGGCGATATGATGGATATGGAATATGGTGGACTTTCATCGCCCTTCTACGGGCACGTTCCAGCACATTTACTAACACAGGGCTACCATACGCTAGGCGTTTACCTAATGCGCCCAGGTAACGATACCGAAACAGCTTATGGCAAAGCCATAGTAAACATTACCGTAAAGCCTTTTGACGATAAGGGGATTGAGTGGGGCATTAAGCTAGAAGAGCCCAAAACTACAAGCCTAAAGGTTAGCGAAGGGCAATCAGTTCCTGTTGCCATAGCCTACAATGCGCAGGAGGCTAACCGTGTAGGCTTACGCCTTGAGGTGCGCCACAATGGCGAACTTGCCGTTAGCCAAACGCCACCCACCCATAAATCGCCATTCACCATCGATATTCCTTCGGGAGTGCTAACAAAAGGTAGCCACAAGGTAGAATTTGTTTTTATGGGCGGCACCAAAATAGTTAAGACTATTGAACTGAATATTGAGGTAGAGTAACTCAACCAATCATTTAATTACACAATTAACTAACTCTATGCATACAAAACTAAAAATTGCAATCATCGTTTTAGGCTTTATTGCAGGAGCCGGATATATTGTTTGGCAAGGCCAATACATTTCGTTATCTAACGGTGGCGGAGCAACACCTGAAAAGGCAGCCAATTTAAAGCTCAATAGAAATACCAAGGGCACCATAAAAAATGCTGATTATCCACATTGGTATAAGATTCAAGTGCCCCAAGGTAAAACTCTTTACATAAGTGGTTTTGAGATTGAGGATGCATACCTAAAAGTTGATGGTAAGCTATACGATAATCAAGCACAAACCATAGTTAAAAGTGCCGATGCTAACTATCAAGAATTGCAATTCACAAATAGCACTAACGAAACCCAGTTTCTTTTGCGCTTAGAGGTTGCCCAAAACAAAACCCAAAAGAAGTATAACCTGTTTGCTAGTATAGTTGATGAGCCAGCTGTAAGGCCAACAAACTAAACTTATCAATCCCAATTAACTTAACAAGACTATGAATAGCACTCTCAACCAGCTTTTAGAACAAGCCTTAGAGCAAAAAAATGTATCAGAACCTAAAAACATTCAATCGGAAAGTAACAACACCCTAACACCCCTTGAAAACATACGTGGTTACTTCAACTCAACCATAAAGCCCCAGTTCGAAAAGCTCGAATCGATACGTAAACGCATTTCTCGCAGAAGAAAGTTTGTGTCATTTGGCGTACTGGTAGTAATAGGAGTCTTTATACTAACAGTTCTAACATTAGGTTTACTATCGGGCGATATCGAGGAATGGCTCGATGAGAATATTTTTATAGTTATTGGTGCAACGCTTCCAACGCTTATGATTTTTGGTGTAACCACTCTTTTTGCCAGTCGTAGCATACGCCAACCATTGGATAAGTACCGCGAAGTTTACAAGGAGATTGTAGTACAACCCGTATTCAAAATGCTAAATACTAATTGGAACTACAACCCCAAAGGCACAGTAAGTATGGATGCTGTTCGGAATAGCCATATCTTCGGCCCAATTGTCGATATTTCATGCGACGACTACATATCGGGTAAAATTGGAAAAACTGATTTCGAATGCTGCGATTTGGTTACCTACGGCAAGGCTTACAACGAGCATAATGAAGAGATAAAACGCGAGAACTTCCGAGGTTTCTTCCTACACGCCGATTTCAACAAGAAGCTTAACGGCACCGTTTTGGTTAAGCCAGCTCCAAAAGTGTTACTCGATTTAGGTAGCGCCCGTGTAAAAATGGAAAACCCCGAATTCGACAAGAAGTTCGAGGTTTATACCAATATGCACAACGTTTTAAATGCCGTAGGTGGTGGTTCAGTATCCGATATTATGGCAGCAGCCCGGGGCATGAGTTCCAACGAAAACCATATTGAGGCAAGGTACGTTCTTACGCCCAGAATGATGGAGGCAATTCTGAATATTGAAAAATCTATTGGCTATCGTCCAGTTATCTCCTTTACCGAGAATAGAGTAAATTTTGGTTTCCTTACTGGTAAGGAACTGTTTGAGGCAAACATTAACAAGCCAATTAGCTTTGACGATATAGAGGAAGTTTACAGCTTATTTACTCTGATAGAAGTTGTTATAAATGAAATGGATTTGAACACACGAATTTGGACTAAAGAGTAATAATACTTACTGCAAATTTTCTCAAACCAGACATGAGTAAATCTGAGTGAATTAACAGAATACCTTAAATACGTTTTCAAACTCCCTGCAAACGCATTTAAATTCAATAAATAAATTTTTAGTTATAGCCTTTAGTTTTACAGTCAATTGTAAAGTATTCTAACCAAAAACCATATTAATTATGAAAACGAAAATTATTGGATTACTATTTCTTTCAGCAATTGTTGCTTTTACAAGCTGCGAAAAAGAAGACCCAAATCCACCTTCCGACGAAAACATCGTGAAATGGAGCGTTGAGGTTGTCGACAGTATTCCAGGTGCTAGCGTGGGTATATACAACAAGCTCACTTTCGATATTGATAGCGGAGTTCATATAGCATACGTAGTTTCGGGAAACGACTACAGTCTTAAGTATGCCTATAAACCCTACGAGGGGAATTGGGTAGTAACCGAAGTTGATGATTTAATTGCCGATGATATTATTGATATAGCCGTTGATAACGAAAAGAATGTGTTTATTGCCTACCGTGGTTACAACCCAGCCAATAATAACAATGAAATAATGTATGTTGCCGAAAAAAGCATTAACGGCACATTTAGTAAGGTAAAGGTTGAAGTACTGGGCGACCAAAGCTTCCAAGCGCGTTACCCCTCAATTTATGCCGATAACAATGATATTGTTCATATATCGTTCGAAAGGGCAAATTACGGTATGCGTTACACAACCTATACTTTTCAGGGCACATTTACATCCGTTGAAATACTTGATGATGATATTACAAGCAGCAATTCCGATATTGTTGTCGATAGCCAAGGCAATAAGCATATCATTCATTTTCACAATGAAAACATTTACTATTCGTACTGTGGATATTCTGAAGATGTGTGGACTGTAAATCAGATTGCAACCGGTGAAGTGGGGAACGATTCATACGCAGGCATAAGCCTTGCCATCGACCAATTTGATAATCTTCACGCGTCATACCGATATGATTATACATCGGTAGATAACAATATTCATTATCTTTATAAGCCTTTAGGTAGTAGTTCTTGGCAGGAGCAAGGCATAGGTAATGTAGGTGGTTCAAGTCGCCTCGACCGTGCCATTGCCTGCGATACGTTGGGTAACCCTCATGTACTTTACGATGAGAGTTTTGGATTAAAGATTGCGTCCAAAAAAGTAGGTTGGTCACACGAGCATATTTTTGGAAACTCAAGCTACCGTTGCGACACAAACTATGATATTGTGATTACGGATAAAAATCGTGCACACGTTTCATTCTACAACCGAACAACGGGCGTGTTACGTTATGCCACAAGAATTATTGAGTAAACCATTACTAAAACCAGTAAACTATGAGAAAACTAATGATTATTGCATTTGCGCTTCTTATGCTAGCATCATGCGAAAATAGCCAGCAAGAGGCGAAAGACGTTAAAATTCACGAGCTAGAGGATAGAGCAGGCGTAGCCTACCTTCCAAAAGCTGACAAGCCATTCACCGGAACTGCATATGCCTATTTCCCCGATGGTAAAACCGTATTAACAAAATCCGATTTTGTTGATGGTAAGCAGCACGGAGAGTATATTGAGTATTTCCAGAATGGAAATGTTAACTATAAGTATAGCTTCAAAAACGGAATTGAAGATGGCGAGTGGATATGGAACAATGAGGCAGGTCAACTGCTAAAGAAGGAGAATTACAAAGATGGACAGCTCAATGGCGAGTGGATTACCTACTACGACAACGGACAAATACGTGTAAAAGGACAGTTTGAGAACGGCGAAGAGGTAGGCGAATGGTTTGCCTACGATGAGGAAGGAAATCAGGTGGAGAGGTAAGGGTACGCTTTCAAACTCGATAGATACAAATTCAAAACTCACCCAAATGGGGTGGGTTTTTTTGTTTTGCTTTACAACAGATGAGAATCAGTAAACAGAAAAAACTTGAACAAGCATAATAAATTATTACTAAAATGGATACAACAATGAAAACATTACTTAAAATCTTTATGGTTTTGCTAACCATGCACTTAGGCTTTACTAACCTGCAAGCCGAAGAATGGAATTGGGCTAAGCAGGCAGGCGGAGTTTGGGTTGACAGTGGTGAGGCAATTTGTACAGATGACATGGGCAATGTTTATACTGCAGGTTATTTTAGCGGAATTGCACAGTTTGGCGATATTTCAATACAATCGTCTGGTAGCTATGATATTTATATTGCCAAAATGGATTATGCTGGAAATTATTTGTGGGTAAAAAAAGCTGGTGGGAGCGGCAGTAATGATGATGCGGCAGAAGGCATTGCTGTTGATAGTGATGGCAATATTGTAGTTGTTGGAAGTTATAGTGGAAATAATGCCGAATTTGGCGATTTGCAGGTATCAGGAGGAGGTTACTTTATTGCAAAATTAGATAGTGATGGAGAATTTTTATGGGTTACTACTGGAGAAGATAATGGGAGTGCGCATGCTTATGCTGTTGATGTTGATCCGAATGGAAGTATTTATATAACCGGTATGCTTCAAGGAACTGTTTCATTCGGCGATTTTACCTTAATAGGAACGATAAGTGATATGGGCACAGCAATAGATGCAGCGTATATTGCTAAACTCGATGGTGATGGTAATTTTTTGTGGGCAAAACGCATCGACGAACCTGAGGATGGTTGGCTAATTGCCAGAGGTCACTCAATAAAAGTTGATAATGAAGGTAACAGCTATATTACTGGCTATTATGAAGGTACTGCAGTTTTTGGTGAAACAACCTTAGATAGCTATTCCGATGGAACAGGTAGCTTTAATGTATTTATTGCCAAATTAGATGTTGATGGTGAATTTGTTTGGGCAAACCATGCTACACTACCAAATGACGAAGCCCAGGCTGCAGCCTATGCCCACGCTATTGCTATTGATTCCGATCAGAATGTTTATATAACTGGCGAATATCAGGGTACTCCTAAGTTTGGTGCAACAGTTTTGGCTCAGCCTAATTTTATCAATCTATTTGTTGCTAAGTTAAATTCAAGCGGTCAATTTTTATGGGCATTGGGTAATGGTGCCGATATGGAAAATTGGGGTAGTTCTATTGCTGTCGATAATGAAGGTTATTGCTATGTGGGAGGCAAATGGGGCGAAAATCCTTATGTTTTCGTTGATGATGAACCATACTCAATAACATTTGGCTCACAAACTTTTACTAAAAATCATAGTGGTGCTAATGCATTTGTAACAAAAATAAGCAGTAGCGGGGAGTATATGTGGGCTAAATCTGTTAGTACACAAGGTAGTCCCTCGGGAAGTTATACAAATGCTTTGGCTGTTGACAATTATTTTAACCTTTACGCCACTGGCAACTTTTTTAGAACGGCCAATTTCGATTCATACTCATATACTTCTTTTGAGACGGACGATAATCCAAGGGCAGATATTTGGGCTGGTAGAGTTGGCGATAATAATCCCCCCAATGAAATACTCACTTTTTTGGTAACAGCAAACAGCCAACCCATTGCCAATGCAACAATAGCTATTAATCAAGAGGATTTAACAACTAACAGCGAAGGTTTGGTTAGCATATCATTACCCTTAGGTACCTATAGCTATACCGTTACGCATCCCAACTACTTAACTTATAGCTCAAGTATAAACTTTCAACAAGAAACCACGGTTGATATTATACTTGAATCAAACACAACCTCTAGCGAGTCTCATTTGGCAAAAGGTATTTCACTTTACCCCAATCCATTTAAAGAAGCTATTTATATAGATAATTATCAATATGTAAATAGCGTATCAATTCACTCAATTACAGGCATTAATGTATTATCTAAACCCTTGAACAGCAATATGGTAAGTACTAGTAGATTGAATAAGGGAGTTTATGTTGTTACTGTATTTCTAAAAAATGGTGAAAAGCAGGTATTCAGGTTGGTTAAACAATAGATTATAATGGGAGAAACACATTTCCATACCTCAAAAATGATATAAACTAAACGCTTTCAAACCCGTTAAGTACGCTTTCAAAACTCACCCAAATGGGGTGAGTTTTTTGTTGTTGCTTTACATTACAAAAGGACTTTAACCAGAATTAATTAACCAGCAAAATTTATTTACAACTACACAAACTAAAACTATAACTAAAATGAAAAAGATTTTTTTACTAATGGTAGCAAGTATGTTCCTTCTTTCAAATGTAAACGCTCAAGACGAAGTGAACTCTACACCCAAGTCGTTTTCTAAAGGCGATAAGGTACTAAACGTAGGTATTGGTATTGGTTCAACCTTATACTCTGGCTCGTACTACACAACTCAAATTCCTCCCTTATCTGCTTCGCTAGAGGTTGGTCTTCTTGACGATCTGTTTGAGGTAGAAGGCTTAAACCTTGGCGTAGGTGGTTACATAGGCTTTTCGCGTTCGCAGTATAAATATTCGTACTACGATTCATGGGAAGGCCGTGAGTACGAGTGGGGATGGAGATACACCTATATTATAATTGGTGCAAGAGGCGTTTTGCACTACCAGCTTACCGAAAAGCTCGATACGTATACCGGTTTGCTTTTTGGTCCAAACATAGTTACATCAAAAGAATTTGGCGATTACTATGAAGGGTATACCGGTTCGGCATCGAGCAGCGGATTAGCCTATTCGTATTTTATTGGAGCTAGATATTATATATCCGATTCATTTGGATTAATGGGTGAGCTTGGATACGGAATTTCTTATCTAAATCTTGGCGTTTCACTAAAATTCTAACAAGCATCAATTAGTTTTAAAATGAGTGTAACTTCAATATTTAGGGCAAAAATAATTAAAGCGTTTTATGGAGTGTTGCTTGTACTCTTTTCAGCATCTTCAGCCATGGCCCAACAAGGAATAGTTTCAGGTGGCGGTGAGGGTTCAGGTACTGGCGGATCAGTATCGGCAACCTGCGGACAGGTATTCTATTCAAGCACGCAAGGTGTTTCACAGGGCTTGCAACAACCCTACGAAATATTCGTGGTATCGAGTATCGAAAGCGCACAACACATTTCGCTTAGCGTAAAAGCATATCCAAATCCTACCACGGATTACCTTATCCTTGCTTTTGACCCTTCTGAATCACGCGATAACCTGCCAACCGAGTATCTGCTTTTCGATATTAGCGGAAGTTTGCTCGCAAAGGATTTAATCGTTTCAAGCGGAACACGGGTTCATATGGCAAGCTACGCTTCCGGAACTTATATTCTTAAATTAGTAACAAACCGAAAAGAAATTAAAACATTCAAAATTAACAAGCTTTAAAATATCATGAAGAGACTCTTTTTTTCAGTTTGCGGAATAGTTTTATCCATTACTCTATTTGCACAGCCAACACAAGTGTTTAGCTATCAGGCTGTGGTTCGCAATGCCGACAATAATCTCGTTAAAAATTCAGAACTAGGACTGCGTATAAGCATAATGCAAGGAGAACCAGATAATGCAGATATATACAACGAGTTACAAACCGTAACAACTAACGAGAATGGATTGCTGACCACAACCATTGGTAACAGCGATGGTTTTACCGATATTAGCTGGACTAATCCTCCTTACTTCTTATCGGTGGAGATTGATTTGGATGGAGGTTCCAACTATACGGTTGAACTTACAACTCAACTGCTAAGCGTTCCATTTGCTATGCATGCTTATAGCGCCGAGAGCATTACGGGCGAACTTAACGAAACCGATCCAGCGTTTACCTCATGGGATAAATCCACAGGTATTAGCATTACCGAAGACCAGATAACCGATTTGAAAGATTACATTGAAACCGAAAACCAGAATCTTGACGATGTGCTTGCAAACGGAACAGACGCTGGAAATAAAAACATTACCAACCTTGCCTCTCCTGTAGATGCGCTAGATGCTGCCACAAAGGAGTATGTGGATGGCGTAAAAGCAATGTTGCTCGATTACATTGCAAGTTTAGGAGTTACCGATCCCCGAGACGATAGGCATTACTCTGCAGTGGCTATTGGAAACCAAATCTGGATGGCCGAGAATTTAAAATACTTGCCAAGTGTAAACCCATCTTCTACAAGCTCAAACATAGAACCATGCTACTATGTTTACGGTTATGAAGGAATGAGTATTGACGGAGCAAGGTTAAGAGAGAATTTTGTTACCTACGGGGTACTGTACAACTGGCCTGCGGCAATGAATGGTGAAGAAAGCAGCGACACAAATCCAAGTTCCGTACAAGGCGTTTGCCCCGCCGGCTGGCATCTGCCAAGCGATGCCGAATGGGAGGAACTCATCGAATATCTTGGGAACACCCTTGCTCAGGAAAAATTAAAAGAAAGTGGTAATGCTCACTGGATTGAACCCAGCATAGCTACAAACGAAACAGGCTTTACAGCTCTGCCCGGAGGAACGCTTTACCAAAACGAATTTATAAACTTAACCCGAATGGGCTATTGGTGGAGTGCAACGCAAGAATCGGCTACAATTGCCAAATATAGAATGATGCACTACGAAAACTATGTAATGTTACCGAGTCCCAATCCTACAGGTATAGGTAAGGAAATTCCAATGTCAATTCGTTGTGTGCGAGATTAAACTAATTTGTAATAATCGAAATATCATTACCAAACTTTTTTAATTTTATAACCAAAACCATGAAAAAGCTAATTGCACTAATATCAGTTTTAAGCCTACTTTTTATGCTAAATGCATGCGAAGATAGCCTAACCTTTAAGTTTAGTACCGACTTTAAGGTGAAAATGAACATCGATGTTGAGGACACCGGAAAATCAGATGTATTCCCATTTGCCAACACTGAAATATTGGATATTGAAGAAGATGAAGATGTGGCTGAACAAATTGAGCGAATTAAAGGGCTTGAAATAACCGAGATTGAATGTTCGGTTACTGGTATCCCCACAGGTGAAACCATTCCCGTGCTTAACGTTTTTGTTGAGGAGGTTAACCTAACCGTAACCCTAACCGATATTACCGAAGACTATACCCTTGTTCTGCCAGTATCCGATGAGCTGCTAAGTGCCTTAGGCGATTACCTTTACGATAACCATAAAACTACGATTACCGTATCGGGCCAATCAACCTATGCACCTATGGTGCTTGGAATTAACCTAACATTTAAGTCAAAGATTGCAGCATCGCTTTAAGCAAATTTATCAATTTTAGGTTTACACTTTTTACATATATTTTATAGCGTATAATTAGCAAACCCCATGTTTTTTTGAGTTACACTAAACTATGGGGTTTGTTTTTTTTTTGAGATATATGCTAACAAAATCAATTTTAAAACTAACAATTGCACTATGAAACGATTATTTCCAATTCTACTAATAACACTACTCTCATTTACTGGTATTGCACAGGAGCAACAGTATAAGCAATTCGCAGTAAAGTCGGGTTATATTGAGTATGAACTCACCGGAAATACAACCGGAACAAAAAAGTTTTGGTGGACAGATTATGGTAACAAATCGCGAACAGAGATTAAAGCAACCAGCGTTGTAAAAATGCTTGGAATGACTAGCAAAGAAGAAGTTCATAGCGTAAACATTACCAACGGAACCACTAATTACACACAAGATTTGGTTAAAGGCACAGCCTACAAAACTTCAAACGAAGAGTATGTTGAGCTAGGAGAGGAGCTTACAAAGGATATGACTGAGGCTGAGTTGCAACAAATGGCCGATGAAATTCTTGAGTCGCTTGGTGGTGAGCGCCTTGGTACCGAGAAGGTACTTGGCAAGGAATGCGAAGTTATTAAGGTGATGATGGCTAAAGTTTGGATTTATAAAGGATTACCATTAAAGTCGGAAGCCAAGGTTATGCGAATGGTGGCCAACGAAACGGCTACAAAATTTGATGAGAATATTCAAATCTCATCATCGAAATTTGAACCCGAAAAGGGTGTTGAGTATATCGAAATTGAAGAGATGTACGAATACTAGCACTTATAAAGCATCTGGTTAAGGGGTGTTTACCTTTTCCAGATGCTTCATTTTTTTAATTCTACTTTTCTTTTTTCTCTTTCGGATTATCCACATAAAACTTCCAGTTAGCACAGCTATTATCCCCAAAATGCCTGCTAAGGGAACAACCAGAATATAAAAATCACTTACCATAAATTTTATTATTCTCCAAGTATGCACCTCAAGTGCAAGGTTCCATAGCGACATACCGCTTACATCGATAATATGTTTAGGCATTGCCGGAAAAGCTATGGCATTGGTTTCAGAGAAAGCCCCCGAATTGTAATCGAAGAAAATTTCATTTTCATTGAGCCTAAAGCCTCCAGCAATGGGCTTTACGCCAAAAGGCGAGCTAAGCGCTGAGTGTGGTTTTGCAGGTTGCTTTGTTATGTAATCGTATAGTTTGTGCTCAAACGGATTCCACCAAAACAAGCCGCTGAACGATCCAACAACAAAGCCGTTTTTGCTTGGCCAAAAGGTATTTATGCCCATAACGCTAACAGGAGGTTGAAAGGCGAATTTTACAGGAGGCTCCTTTAGGTCGGGCGATAATGCGTAAATACCTTCAGCAGTTGCTAGCATAAAAATTCCACGTTGGCCATCGTAAGCTATATCGCGAAGGTTATCGTCCCAAAAATTCGAATTGTCAAGTTTGCTCCACTTTATGGGTTTTACCGTTTTATTGGCAATGGGTATAAGCAATGGTGGACGCAAGAACATACCAGTAAACATTGCCAACAGCAGAACAATAGAGGCAATAATTCCAATCTCTAGATGCCACTTAAACGACCATTTATTAGCCCTTTTTATTCTGCTTTTTAAAGATATTCGCTGCTTTAGCCTTTTAAGTAGTTTAGGGGCAAAAAAGTAGAATAGGCCTGTTAAAGAAAGGAATATCATTGCCAATCCGCCCATGTCAACAATAAACTTTCCTGCATTTCCCCAAATTTCACCACTGTGAATTACCCAAATTGTTTTGAATAGGCTAATGCGCTTATCTTGTCCTGTTGGTTTTGCAAGGGTTATGGGCTTTAAATGCTGGTAGTTATCTACTGCATTAGCAATAATTGCATACGAACGACTCATGATAATAAGGCTATCGCCTCGTTCCTCAAGGGCCACCATACGGTTTTCGTCAATAGGCAATTTTACTTTTTGCCATTTATTGTTGCTATGCCTGTACAAACCGAAAAGTGTTGCAGCAAAAATATTTCCGTTGGGGGTAATGTGTAAGTCGGCAATTTTCCGATTATCAATCCCTTTGGGAAATCCTTTATTAAAATTTGTGAAGGAACTAAACGTAGTGTCGGTGAGCCAAACACCAATATTTCCGTAAACCAGAATCGAGTCTGGTTTCCATTGTTTTGCCCCTCTAATGGCAGCGTTATTCCAATTGGAATATTGATATTCGTTGGGGAGCCAACTTCGTTTAACATCAATTTTTGAGAAGAAACTCCGATGGTTCATTACAATGCCCGATAGGGCAAAAAGCATGAAAAAAATGGCTAGTGTTACTCCCAGCCATTTATGGTATTTTTTTAAAAACTTATAAATCCGACTCATTGTTTACATGAAAAATTTCTTGCTAAAGTAACCTCTTTGTTTGTGGATTTGGCGTTTTGGCCACAAGTATTCGGGCCAATTCGTTACTCTCGTTGCTAAGGTAATGTAAAATGTCCTTTGGGCTTTCAATAATTGTGTCCTTCGGATAGGCAATGGACTCATCGCCGATATGTATTATTGGATTGCCCTCGAGGATATAGAAAAAAACATCAACAGGCGTTTTATGCGGCTTTAATGATTCGCCCGGCTGTAGCGTGATGTGCATAACCTGCGCATCGGGGTGATTATACATTTCGCGAACATCAACCTTATGAGGTGTATCTTTAAAAGGTGCTTCCGATAGATTTCTGGTATTCATAGTAATATTTTTTATTTTGATAATTCTTCATAGAGAATATCTTGGATATCATCCTCGCAGCTCATACACACAGTGCAGGCTTCAGTTTCGCGCTGGATATCCTCAAGTGTTTTGCATCCCTTCTCGTTGATGGCGGTTACAATCTGACCCCGGGTAACCTCCATGCAGGTGCAGATAATTTCGTTGTCCATTAGTATTGGATTTTGATGGAACACAGATGACGCTGATCGGAAGGATTAACACAGATTTTTTAATTTTATATCGGCGAAAATCTGTCAAATCTGCGTTATCAGCGTTCTACAATCATTCTTTAATCATCGTTAGCAACATCTTAAACCTTTCGGTGGCCTCAACGCTGTGGGGAATGCTAGCAGGCATAATTATGGTTTCGCCAGCCACCAAATCGTGACCCTCGCCACCAATCACAATGCGGGCTTTGCCCTCGAGCACCTGCACGGTGGCATCGAATGGAGCGGTGTGGGTGCTTAGGCTCTCGCCCTTATCAAAAGCAAATAGCGATAGGTTTCCAGTGGGGCGCTTTAGCACGTTTTTGCTAACAATTCCCCCGCTAGAGTAGTCTACCTCGTTTACAAAGCTGAATTTTTGGCCTTTTACAAATTCGTTGGTCATAGTTTCTCGTGTTTTAGTTGGCAATTGGCAGTGAGCAGTTGGCAATTCAGGGATCCTTTGCCAACTGCATTTTGCCAACTTTCTTTTCAAGATTTATCCAATCATCATTTTAATATCCTCATCTACTGTAGTAATACCGCCAATACCAAAATTGTTCACTAGTACGTTGGCAACGTTTGGCGAAAGGAACGCTGGAAGTGTTGGGCCTAAATGGATATTTTTAACGCCTAGGTATAGAAGTGCAAGCAGAACGATTACCGCCTTTTGCTCGTACCAAGCAATGTTGTAAGCAATTGGTAGCTCGTTGATATCGTTTAGTTCAAACACTTCCTTAAGCTTCATGGCGATAACTGCAAGAGAGTACGAGTCGTTACACTGTCCAGCATCGAGTACGCGTGGTATTCCTCCAATATCGCCTAATGGCAATTTGTTGTAACGATACTTGGCGCACCCAGCAGTTAGGATAACGGTATCTTTTGGTAACTTCTCGGCAAACTCGGTGTAGTAGTTTCTGTCCTTCATACGGCCATCGCAACCAGCCATTACAACAAACTTGCGAATAGCGCCCGACTTAACAGCATCAACAACCTTGTCGGCCAGGGCAAACACCTGTGCGTGAGCAAATCCACCAACAATCTCGCCTTTCTCAATTTCTACTGGCGGTTGGCAAGTTTTGGCCATTTCAATAATCTCAGAGAAATCTTTTTGCTTACCAGGCTCACGGTTAGCAATGTGCTTGCTGCCAGGGTAACCAGCAGATCCAGTTGTAAAAACTCTATTTTTATAAGATGCCTTTTCGCTTGGCGGAACAATACAGTTAGTTGTGAAAAGGATTGGGCCATTGAAAGTTTCAAACTCTTCCTTCTGCTTCCACCAGCTGCTTCCGTAGTTACCCACAAAGTGCTTGTACTTTTTAAAAGCGGGATAGTAGTTGGCAGGTAGCATCTCGCTGTGAGTGTACA
>NPID01003144.1_pt1 | contig 35776 bp, 36 predicted proteins | sample 8637491 | NCBI WGS metagenome assembly NPID01 (sample SAMN07420843, study PRJNA396082) | bioreactor metagenome | isolation source: sample BA6 brine-fed electro-methanogenic bioreactor BA | place: Japan: Kochi | collected 2016-06-14 | reverse complement strand
CCCAGGCGGTCTCTTTGTCGGGAAGAATGGCAAAAATGGAGCGCAGTCGATCAACCGCTTTTCTGCGGTCTTCGACTCTATCGCTTAATGACTTTCGATGAATCTCCGCCTGGTCAACCAAATCCCTACACCACAGACCCTATAGCATTTCGAATTTAAAATTGTTTTCCATATTTTGCTTGAAGAATGTGGAGGCCCTGTATCCGAAAATATATTTATCCCGGTGGCGATCACTATTAGATGCAGTTTCAGAGAAATTCGGATAACGCCTGCATACAAAACGCAGCGTTGGAGGGATGAAAGACTGGATCGCGAGGCAGTCCTGAAGCTCCTCGAAGAGCTGAAGGCCGAGATGAAAGAGACGCTGGGAGATAAGCTGGTCGGACTGCTCCTCTTCGGCTCCTATTCGAGAGGGGATTATTCGGCGTCCTCAGACGTGGACCTGGTGATCCTCGCGGATGGGTTGCTGAGCCGGGCGGAGGGGGATGCGATAGACGATCTGATCGCGGAACGCTCCTTCCGGCACGATGTGGTGATCTCGGCCATAGTCTATCCCTCGAAGACCTTCCAGGAATACAGCACTCCGTTTCTTTTGAGCGTGAAGGAGGACGGGATAGCGATATGAGGTACCAGCGGGAGATGGGGGTCCTGTTGGAGAAGGCCAAGAGAGCGACCCTTGACCTCTACACATTCAGAATCTATTCCGCGAGCTCTTGCCCATTCCATCCTCTTCCGACCCCGTCTCCCACCAGATCTTGACCCTGATCGACGACGCCGGGAGGACAAAGCCCCCGTCTCCTCCACGAAAACCCGGCCCAGGTGCTCCCGGACGATCGCCTCTTGCTCCGCTGTCGATATGTGGCGCTGGTGGCGGAAGTGCTCCATCGCCTCCTCCATGTTGGAAAAGCGCTAGCTGTGCCGCTGGCGGATGGGTTTCGACGTGGTGCCTCCAGACTAATACGCCGCTTGGGCAGTTAGATTAAGGATGAAGTGTATCATCAAATCCACCTGAATCTAGAGGTGGATTCGTCGTGAAGAGATATCGAGCCGTCTTCCATCTGACAGAGAACGAAAGGGCGAACCTCGCCCTGAACAACGTTAGAAACCTACTGGCCGAGCTTGGCGAAGACCATGTGGAGGCGGAGGTGGTGGCCAACTCCGATGGCGTCAAAGCCCTCCTCAAGACCGGCCCCTACGGCGACAGGGTCGATGAGCTGGCCGCGAAGGGCGTGCGATTCGTCATCTGTTCGAAGAGCATCAAGGCCATGAAGCTGGAGGAGGGGGAGTTTCTCGACCAGGTCGAGGTCGTCCCCACGGGAACGGGAGAGGTGGTGAAAAAGCAGGCCGATGGCTGGGCCTACGTCCGGCCCTAGATCCCAGATCCCAACGTTAGGGTAGATCCGACCGTTGGAGGCGTCGGCAATCTCGCCGAAAAAGTTTAGTCCTTTTGATGACAAAACATACCCAGCCACGGGAGGTGCCCAAACACCCGTCCCCGCCCAGCCGCCCGGAGCCGAAGAGGAGGATCTCGAATTGTCCAAAGAGCTCGACCAGGTTCTCGCCTACCACCAGGCGACCAAGCACAGCTTCACTCGAATGGCCCCAGGGCCGAAGTCGATGGACTGGGGAAACGAGCCCCGGCCCTTTCGGCGATACAAAGGCGCAGAGCTTGTGGAGCTCGCCCGGCCCGAGCCTTCTCCCAGCGAGGGGCCATCGTTTGACCTCGCCCTCTCCGAGGGACACGTCCCTCCCCGGCCTTTGAACTTCGAGACGATATCCCAGCTCCTCTTCGACGCCCTCGCCGTCTCGGCCTGGAGGCGGGCCGGCGGCGCAGCCTGGGCTCTGCGGGTCAACCCCTCCAGCGGGAACCTCCACCCGACGGAAGGGTACCTGATCTCGGGGCCAATCCAGGGGCTCTTCGAAGAGCCGACCGTCTCCCACTACGCGCCCCGGGAGCACGCCCTGGAATTGAGAGGCCGATTCTCGGAGGAGGCCTGGCGGGAGATGGCCGCGGGCCTGCCCGAAGGGTCGGTCCTCGTCGGCTTCTCCTCGATCCCCTGGCGCGAGTCCTGGAAGTACGGCGAGAGGGCCTTCCGCTACCTTCACACGAACCTCGGCCACGCCCTGGCGGCCACAAGCTTCGCCTCGGCGGCCCTGGGTTGGAGGGCGACGCTCCTCGACACCGTCGGGACCGACGACCTGGCGCTAGTGCTGGGACTCGGGAAGGCCGAAACCGATGGGTTTGATGCTGAGACCGAGATCCCCGACTGCCTCGTCGCCATCCATCCCCAGGGGAGCGACGTCTCCGGCTTCGATCTCGCGGAGGAGGTCCTGGCCGAGTTCAAAAAGGTCGATTGGCAGGGGAGGCCCGACCGGCTCAGCCCAGGCCACGTCGACTGGCCCCTGGTCGCTGGGATGACGGAGTCGACGGCCAAACCCCGCGGAGAGGCCGCAGCCGAAGCCCTCGCCGATATGGGGACGCCGCCCCGGTTCGCCTATCCTCCTTCGTCCCTTCGAAGAATCATCCGCCAGCGAAGGAGCGCCATCATCATGGACCCCGCCTTTGCCATGAGCAAAGACGACTTCTTCAGGGCCCTCTGCCGGACGATGCCGGGACCGGGAAGGCTCCCCAATAACCTCCTCTCCTGGAGGCCAGAGGTCCATCTCGCGATCTTCGCCCACCGGGTCCTGGGCCTCGATCGTGGACTGTATCTTCTCGTCCGAAACCCCGACCACGAAGCGGGTCTCCGATCAGCCATGAGCGGCGAGTTCGATTGGAGGAAGCCCGAAGACGCGCCCCCAGGATTTTATCGACTGGCGACAGGCGACTTCCGGGATCTTTCGAGTGCCCTCTCCTGCGGCCAGAAGATCGCATCCCACGGCTGCTTCTCCCTTTCCATGGTCGCTCGGTTCCGGCCGGCCCTGGAGGAGCGGGGCCCCTGGTTCTACAACCGCCTCTTCTGGGAATGCGGGATCGTCGGACAGATCCTCTACCTGGAGGTGGAGGTTGCGGGCCTCGCGGGGTGCGGGATAGGCTGCTTTTTCGACGACCCCCTCGCCTCTGCCCTGGGCCTCGCGGAGACGGAGTTTCAGCCCCTCTACTCCTTCGCTGCGGGAAGAGAGGCGCCTTTATCGAGGATGGAGACCCTCCCGGCATACCCGGCACCCGATCGATGACCGGGCCGCTTAGGGCAGGTTATGGGGCAGCCCTGGATTGAATATGGACAATCCAGGAAAATATGGATCTTAATTTTTCTCAGATCATTTATTTTCAGATGTTCACAAGCTATTTATACTCTGGACGAGGAAATAATTTTGCAGGTGGTATTGAATGAAAAGAGTACTGTTAGTCTTTGCCGTCCTGGGGCTCTTTGCCGCTGTGGCGTCGGTCCAGGCAGCTGAACATGAAGATGTGGCCGAATCCGATGAGATGATGGCTGAGGTCGACTACATGGCCAAGGCCGACGCCTTCTTGATGGGCCTTCCTGAGAACAACCTTCTCCTGATGGAGATGCAGGAGGTCATCGACGCCGTAGACGCCGGTGACGAGAAGATGGCGATCGTGGACGTGAGACCAGCCTCTGCTTATGACACGGGTCACATTCCGGACTCCATTAACGTTCCCTTCCCGGGGATGATTCCAAATATGGATATGGTCCCGAAAGACAAGACCATAGCTGTAGTCTGTACATATGACACCAACTCCGCCTTTGCGGTATCGGCCATGAGGATCTTCGGCGATCGCGACGCATGGGTCGTGGTTGGAGGAGTTCCCGCATGGGAGGAGGCCGGAAGGGAACTGGTACCAACTGAAGAGATGTAAATTAGGCCCTTCTGGCGGATGAATCAGAGAGGACAAACGTTTTGAGGGCCGGGCGATCGACCGCTCCGCCCCATCTCATATTTTGCAGCCTCGTCTTTATTCCTTCGCATCCCTCATCACCTCCACCGAGGAAAAGGTAAAATCATCCCAGGCCCATGGTGACGGCGAGAGCGGTGATGGGAAGGAGAGATCATGCACTACAAACCTAGAGACAAATTTCCGAACCTGCCCCCGAGGATCGCAAAGCTCGGCGATCTCGCCTACAACCTCTGGTGGAGCTGGCACCCTGAGGGAAGAGAACTCTTCATAATGCTGGGCGGCAGGGCGGCCTGGAGCCGAAACGGCCACAACCCCGTCAAGATGATGCACGAGCTCGACGAAGGCGTCCTGAAGCTCGCCTCCCTCGACCCACGATTTCTGAGGTACTACGACGCGGTGATGGCGAGGTTTGATGGAGATATGGACCCCACAAGCGGCTGGTTTTGCAGCAGCGTAGGAGATCCCCAGAAAGAGACGATCGCCTACTTCTCCGCCGAGTACGGCCTCCACCACGCCCTCCCCGTCTACGCCGGGGGGCTCGGCTTTCTCGCCGGAGACTACCTGAAGGAATGCAGCGACCTCGGGGTTCCTGCCGTGGGAGTCGGCTTCATGTACCCCGAGGGTTACCTCCTCCAGAGGATCACCCCCGACGGCTGGCAGGCAGGGGCCTGCGAGAGGCTGGACAGGGAGAACGCCCCGGTCCGGAGGCTCCGGGACGACGACGGCAACCCTCTCCTCGTCGAGATCCCCCTCCTGGACGGGGAGATATACGTCGAGGTATGGAAGGTCCAGGTGGGAAGGACCGACCTCTACCTGATGGACACCGCCGTCGACGCCAACGAACCCTGGAACCGGAGCATATCCGACCGGCTTTACACCGGCGACCCCGAACAGAGGCTGAGGCAGGAGATCGTCCTGGGGATAGGCGGGGTCCGGGTATTGAAGGCTCTGGGGATCGAGCCCTCCGTCGTCCACCTCAACGAGGGTCATCCAGCCTTCGCCATCCTTGAGAGGGTGCGAGAGCGGATCGAGAGGGGGATGAGCCTCGAGGAGGCCGAAGAGGAGGTCAGGAATACGACGGTCTTCACCACCCACACCCCCGTCCCCGCCGGCCACGACAAGTTCTACTTCGCCCTGATGGAAAAGTACTTTGGGTCGTACCTCGGCCGCCTGGGGCTGAGCCGCGACGACTTCTTCAGGCTGGGGATCGATCCGAGAGACCCGGCCAGCGGCTTCAACATGACCGCCTTCGCCCTGCGGATGGCCGCTCACCGAAACTGCGTCAGCAAGCGGCATCAAGAGGTGACGTCCCAGATGTGGCGCCACCTCTGGCCGACCCTCTCCGAAGAGGAGATCCCGATAGATTATGTCACCAACGGGATCCACGTCCCCACCTGGATCGATCGGAGGCTCGGCAACATCATCTTCAACCAGTATTTGGGCCGCGACTGGCTCGAAAAGCACGACAACCCCTTCATCTGGGAGCTTATAGACGAGATCCCCGACGATGTGATCTGGAAACAGCACGGCAGGATGAAAAGGGCTCTAATAAACAAGATAAAGGATCGAGCGAGGATGAAGTGGAGAGACCCCGAGTCCGACTCTCGGACGATAATGGCCTTCGGTACGCTTCTGGACCCCCAGGTTCTGACCCTCGGCTTCGCCCGGAGGTTCGCCTCCTACAAGAGGGCGACCCTCCTCCTGCGGGACGCAGAGAGGCTCCGAGATATCCTCACCGATCCCCAGCGTCCCGTCCAGATAGTCTTCGCCGGGAAGGCCCATCCCGACGACCAGCAGTCGAAGCTCCTCCTCCAGCAGGTCTTCAACGCCGCCGCCGACAAGCGCTTCGAGGGTAGGATAGCCTTCGTCGAGGACTACGACCAGTATCTCGCCCAGTACCTCGTCCACGGCGTCGACGTCTGGGTGAACAACCCTCGACCTCCCATGGAGGCCTCGGGGACGAGCGGCATGAAGGCATCCCTCAACGGCGTCCCTCAGCTCAGCGTCTTCGACGGCTGGTGGGTCGAGGGGTACAACGGCAAAAACGGGTGGGGCTTCGAGGGGGCTGAGGGCGAAAGAGACGATCTGAGGGACGATCGGGACGCCAGCACCCTCTACGAGATCCTGGAAAAGGAGATCATCCCCCTCTACTACAGGGTGGACGACAAGGGCGTGCCCCGGGGCTGGGTGAAGGTGATGAAAGAGGCGATCAGGGTCACGGGACCGAACTTCACCTCTCGGAGGATGGTGAAGGAGTACACCGAGAAGTTCTACCGACGAGCCATCGAGACGGCCGCCGAGACCAGAGCCTGTAAAGGGGTTTGAGACCAGAATCAGCTGATTTTTTTAGAAGAGACGGGGAAAAAGAGGAAAAAAAGACGGTTTTGGGAGGCTCAGAAGTCCTCCATACCGCCCATGCCGCCTGGCATACCGCCTGGCATACCGCCGGGCATACCGCCCTCTCCTCCGGACTTGGAGGCGATGACATCGTCGATCCTGAGGATCATGACCGCGGACTCGGCTGCAGAGTTGATGGCCTGGGTCTTGACCCTCATCGGCTCGACGACTCCCTTCTCCTGCATGTCAGAGGGCTTGCCGGTCTCCATGTCGAGGCCAGCGGTCTTGACTCCCTTCTCGTGGCTGCTTCGAAGGGCCACCAGGGTGTCGATCTGGTCGAAGCCCGCGTTCTCGGCCAGGGTCTTGGGTATGATCTCCAGAGCCTCGGCGAAGGCCTCGATGGCGAGCTGCTCTCTTCCGCCGACGGTGGCCGCGTACTCTCTCAGCCTCAGGGCCAGCTCGATCTCGGGAGCGCCGCCGCCGGGCATCAGGAGGGTGTCTTCCAGGGCCACGCCGACGACCCTGAGGGCGTCCTCCATGGCTCTGTCCAGCTCGTCGACGACGTGCTCGGTCCCGCCCCTGAGGATGATCGATACCGACTTGGGGTTCTCGCACTCCACGACGAAGGTCATGTCGTCGCCGGCGATCTTCTTCTCTTCAACTAGGCCGGCCCGGCCAAGCTCGCTCTCGGCGAGGTCGTGGATGCTGGTCACGATCCTTCCGCCGGTGGCTCTCGCCAGCTTCTCCATGTCGCTCTTCTTGATCCTTCTGATGGTGTAGACCCCTGCCTTGGCCAGGAAGTGCTGGGCGAGGTCGTCAATCCCCTTCTGGCAGAAGACGACGTTGGCGCCGGTGCTGACGATCTTGTTGACCATATCCTTCAGCATCGTCTCTTCCTGGTCCAGGAAGGCCTGGAGCTGGTCAGGAGAGGTGATCTCGATCTTGGCGTCGACCTCGGTCTTCTCGATCTCGATGGCCGTGTTCAGCAGGGCGATCTTGGCGTCCTTCACCTTCTTGGGCATGTTGGGGTGGAGCCTTTCTTTGTCGATGACCATGCCGTAGACGAGCTGAGAGTCGGTGATGCCGCCACCCACCTTCTTCTCTACGGTGATGTTGTCGACGTCCACAGTCCCGTCCTCGTCCACTATCGCCTTGACGGCCTTTACGGAAAGCTCAGCCAGCTCGTTTCTGGCGACGCCGGAGCCCTTCCCGGTCATGGCGGTGATGGCGATCTTCTTCAAAAGCTCATCGTCGTCGGGAGAGACATTGATCGCCATATCCTTCATGATCCCCATGGCCTTCTCTGCCGCAGCCCTATATCCTGCGGCGATGACGGTGGGGTGGATCTCCTGGTCGAGCAGCTCTTCGGCCTTCTTCAAAAGCTCGCCCGCCAGAACCACGGCGGTGGTGGTCCCATCGCCGACCTCGTCGTCCTGGGTCTTGGCGATCTCGACCATCATCTTGGCCGCGGGGTGCTCTATGTCCATCTCCTTGAGGATGGTGACTCCGTCGTTGGTGATGACCACGTCGCCGAGGGTGTCGACGAGCATCTTGTCCATGCCCTTGGGGCCGAGAGTGGTCCGCACGGCGGTTGCCACGGCCTTGGCGGCCATGATGTTCGACTTCTGCGCTTCGCGGCCAGCAGTCCTCTGACTGCCCTCTCTGAGTATGAGTACAGGGGTTCCCCCCAATCCTGCCATCTTTTTTCTTCCTCCGTTGATCTGATTGGTTGCGAGGTGTTTAAACTTCTATATGAACGTTTCGGGGCAGGGTGCCTCCGGCTGCAACCTCAAAAAGGCCCGGACGATCACGGTACAAGGTGGTTGCGACGGCCGCTCTTGAGGCGGCCCTATTCCCGGCATCGGGAGACGACCGACATCCAGGGGGCCATCGCCCACGGATTCGATAACGAGGAGCCGGCTGAAGCTGGACCTGCTGCAAACCTATTTATACCCGGTTCGACTGTCTTCCGTCAGAATGGCCGAGATCAGCATATTTGTAGTGAAGACCACCGCAAACCAGGAGCGCTCAGTGGCGAACCTCATCGCCCAGCTGGCACGCAAAGAGAAGTACGACATAACAGCACTTCTGGTCCCCGACGTCCTGAAGGGATACGTCCTCGTAGAGGCGAAGGCTCCGGAGATCGTCGAGGAGGCGATCCAGGGGGTACCTCACGCAAGAGCGGTTATAAAAGGCGCCTCCAGCTTCGCAGAGGTCGAGCATTTTCTGACGCCTAAGCCTGCGGTGGTGGGCATCAACGAGGGTGCCATAGTGGAGCTGATCTCGGGACCTTTCAAGGGCGAGATGGCCAGGGTAAAAAGGGTAGACGTCGCCAAAGAGGAGATAACGGTAGAGCTCTTCGAGGCGATGGTGCCCATCCCTATAACTGTCAGGGGCGACCACGTCCGCGTGCTCAGCAAAGATGAGATTCAGAGGTGAATTTCTTGGCCAATGTTGTTGAAGTGTTGGTACCCGGTGGAAAGGCCAGCGCAGGACCGCCGCTGGGCCCTGCACTAGGACCTCTAGGCGTTAACGTTGCAGATGTAGTAAAGAAGATCAACGAAGTGACCGCAGACTTGAACGGGATGCAGGTCCCGGTCAAGGTTACGGTGAAGAGCAGGACCGAGTACCAGGTAGATGTGGGAACTCCACCAACCTCGGCGCTGGTCCTCAAAGAGGTGGGGCTGGAGAAGGGATCCGGCAACGCCCTGGAGATAGTTGGGAATTTGACCATGGACCAAGTGGTCAAGGTCGCGGGAATCAAAAGGAAGAACCTACTTTCCGTCTCCCTGAAGAGCGCTGCCAAAGAGGTCATAGGGACCTGCGGGACCATGGGGATCGCCGTGGAGGGGATGCCCCGAAAGGAGGCCCAGGCGGCGGTCGATGAGGGCAGGTTCGACGAACTCCTCTCATAAGACGAAAACTTATTATAGAGGATTGCAGACGGGATTTGGACTCTCTTTTTGAGACGCCGTAGTAGACCGAAAGTCGTGAACTACGGAGGATTGAGATGAACAAGACGATAGAGAACGCCGTCAGGAAGGCGATCTCGGAGGCCCCGGAGAGGGGGTTCAAAGAGAGCGTCGATCTGGCGATTAACTTGCACAATATCGACATGAGCCTTCCGGCCAATAGGGTGGACGAGGAGATAATTCTGCCCCACGGCCGCGGCAGATCTGCAAAGATCGCGGTATTCGCGAGCGGCGAGACTGCTCTTCTTGCTCAGCGTGCAGAGGCGGATCTGGTTATATCTCCAGACGAGCTCAATGAGCTGGGCGATGACAAGAAAAGAGCAAGAAAGATCGCCGACGAGTACACATACTTCATCGCCGAGACGAGCTTTATGCCGACGATCGGAAAGAAGCTAGGCCCCATCCTGGGAAAGAGGGGTAAGATGCCTCTGCCTCTGCCTCCGAACGTGGACATCGCGCCCATAATCAAGAGACAGAGAAACCTGGTGAAGTTGAGGTCTCGTGACCGGCTCACCTTCCATCTGGCCGTCGGCTCCAGGGATATGGACGTCCAAGAGATCGCGGAGAACGTAGAAGCCATCACGACTAAGCTGGAGCAGACCCTCAAGGACGGCAAGCAGAACCTTAAGTCCGTCTACGTGAAGACCACCATGGGCCCTGCGGTAAAGGTGATTTGAGATGTCCGTCCAGGTACGCCGTACAGAGCACGTCCCAGAATGGAAGATCAGAGAGGTAGAGGATCTGGTCGAGAGGATAGGCGAGTCACCCGTCGTCGGGCTGGTGGGCTTGACAGAGATCCCCGCAAAGCAGCTACAGGACCTGCGTGCGGTGCTGAGGGATGTGGCGACCATCAAGATGGTCAGAAACAACATCGCCCGCCGGGCGATAGCGAAGTGCTCCGATGACGTCTCGCCTCTGGCAGACGCGATCGAAGCCCAGACAGCTTTCATATTCACCGACGTAAATCCCTTCCAGCTCTACAAGATGCTGGAGGAGAAAAAGCAGCCGATGCCGATCAAGGCTGGCGGGAAGGCCCCCACCGATATAGTCATCGAGAAGGGTGAGACCTCGTTCTCTCCGGGTCCCATGGTGGGCAAGCTTCAGAGCGCCGGAATTCCCGCCGCCATCAAGAGCGGCAAAGTGGTCATCAACGAGACGAAGGTGGTGGCCGAGGAGGGTGAGACGGTATCCGCCCAGCTGGCCGAAGTGCTGGCGGCGATGGAGATATTCCCGAGGAAGGTCGGACTTGAGCTTATGGCCGTCTACGAGGGAGGTCTCATCTTCAGGTCGGAGGATCTCACCATCGACATCGAAGCCATCCTATCTCAGATGAGCACCGCCTCTGCGCAGGCCTTGGGCCTCGCTGTGGAGATAGGCTACGCCACGCCGACTACCATCGGTCCCCTTCTCACGAGGGCGGCCTCGAAGGCCAGAAACCTGGCCCTGGAGTGCGCGATCCCCGTCCCCAGCATTATGGAGGCGCTGCTCGCAAAGGCGGCTGCAGATGCGTCAGTTTTGACCAACCTGGTTGAAGGTGGCCCCGCCACAGAAGCTCCGGTGACCGCCAGCGCCCCGGCGGAGAAGACTGAAGAGAAGGAAGAAGAGGCCGAGAAGGAAGAGGATGAAGAGGCTGGACTTGGCGGGCTCTCCGCCCTGTTTGGCTGATCAAGATCAAGAGGTGGATTAAGATGGAATACGTATATGCAGCATTACTGCTTCACAGCTCTGGTAAAGACGTGTCCGAGGAGGGCATAAAGACCATACTCAGCGCCGCTGGCGTCACCGCCGACGACGTGAGGATCAAGGCGCTCGTCTCCGCCCTCGAGGGCGTAGACATCGAGGACGTTCTCTCCAAGGCGCCCAGCGTGGCCGTGGCCGCCGCTCCGGCCGCCGCAGCACCTGCAGCCGCGGCGGCAGCACCTGCCGAGGAAGAGGCCGAGGAAGATAAAGAAGAGGCTGAAGAGAGCGGGATCGAGGGGCTCGGCGCCCTCTTCGGCTGAACCTCTCTTCTCTTCTATTTTTATTGTTCCTCTTTTCTGTTCCCGTCTCACCCCACCATTTCATCCGCATCGGATCCGCGCGCCTCACTTACCCTTCGGAGATCGGCCACCTATGGAGCCGTAGGATCGCGGCAATGGATAAGTTTCATGGTATTCTATTTTGAGAAGTTTCGGGCAAAGCTTAAAGGAGAGAAGGCCGGAGATCTGCGGGCATGGAGCCCCTTTCAGACCTGATTCGAAAGCTCGGAAGCGAGGACTACTTCGAGAGGCAGAGCGCCGCCTGGAAGCTGGTGGAGAAGGGATGCGAGGCGGTGGAGCCGCTCCTCGCAGCGCTGGAGAGGGACCCCGACCCCCAGGCGAGGTTCAAGGCGGCCTGGGCCCTGGGGAAGATCGGCGACCTCCGGGCGGTTCCCGCCCTCGCCCGGTCCCTCACCGAGGACGAGGACCCCTCGGTCCGGGAATGGGCGGCATCGTCCCTGGAGACGATCGGCGACCTCCGGGCGGTTTCTCCTCTCGCCCGGTCCCTCGCCTCCGACCCATCCAGGGAGGTGAGACTGAGGTCGTCCCTCGCTCTCGTGGCCTTCGGTGCCTCCGGGGCCTTTGCGGAGCTTCTCGAAGAGGGCGACCTGGAGGCGAGGCAGATGGCTGTCGTGGGCCTTGGCCGCCTCCGGTGCACAGAGTCGATCGAGATGGTGGCATCTTTTATCGAAGACGAAGACCCTGAACTGAGAAGAAGGGTCGTTTGGTCCATGGGGGAGATGAGGGTCCCGGAGTCTGCGCCGCTCCTTTCGCCAGCCACAAAAGATGAAAGCCCCGTCGTCAGGATGACCGCGGCCGGTGCCCTCGCCACCATCGGGGGCGATGAGGCCTGCAAGATGGCCATGTCCCTCCTGGAGGACGAAGACCCCAGAGTGAGGCTTTCGGCCGTCACCGCCCTCGGGGAGATCGGCCTCTCCGACGCCCTCGACCGGCTCGTCGAGATATTGTTCGGCGATGACGACGAGGAGATCAGGGCCTGGGCCGCCTGGAGCCTCGGCGAGATAGGAGATCCCCGAGCGATCGAGCACCTCCAGGAGGCCTGCGTCAAGTGCCCCTCGACGGTCCAGGAGAAGGCCCTCGACTCCCTGGAGCAGGTCTTCGGGATCGGCGGGGGCGACCGGAAGGACGAAGCCTGATACGAGCCCCAGCATAAGCCCCGTTTTTAAGGGGCCTTCTCGCACCGTCACCTATTTTTCTTCCGGGATTCCCTGATAAAATGATGAACCTTGAGTCTCTAGCGGCCGAGCTTCGGGGGTTTGTGGGCATAACCCGGAAGAAGGCCATCGGCGATCTCGTCGGCCACTTTCCGGTGGACTCGGACCTGATCATAGCCTCTTTCGGGGAGGACGCGGCGGTCATAGACGACGGCGACGAAGTGATGCTCCTCGCAGCGGACGGGATCTGGTCCAGGCTTCTCGAGGCCGACGCCGAGTGGGCCGGCTACTGCGCGGTTCTGGTGAACGTTCACGACATAGCGGCGATGGGAGGCTGGCCCGTGGCCATGGTGGACGTCTTCAGCATCGACTCGCCAGACCTCGCAGAAGACGTCCTCCGGGGCCTTTCGAAGGGGATCGAGAAGTTCGGAGTGCCGATCATCGGCGGCCACTTCCACCCAGACACCCCCTACAGCGCCCTGGACGTCGCCATCCTCGGCAAGGCGAAGAAGGGGGCCGTGATCCTCAGTTCCGGGGCAGAGCCCGGAGACTCCGTCGTCGTCGGGGTCGACCTCGACGGCATCGTCCACCCGAGCTTTGCGATCAACTGGGACTCCACCAGCTCCAAGGAAGGGGAGGTCCTCCTCCGCCAGCTCGGATCGATGAGGGAGCTTGGCGAGAGGGGGCTCGTCACCGCCGGAAAGGACATCAGCAACCCCGGGATGCTGGGAACCCTGGGGATGCTCCTTGAGTCGAGCCGCGCCGGAGCCGTCATCGACCTCGACCTTCTACCAAAGCCCCAGGGGATGGAGATGCTCGCCTGGCAGAAGATGTATCCGGGGATGGGCTTCGTCGTGACGGCACCCCCTGAGAAGGCCGAGGAGGTCGCCCGGGTCTTCAGAGACCGGGGGCTTGAGTCCGCCGTCGTCGGCCGGGTAACTGAGGAGCGGCGGCTGGTGATCATCTCGGGCCAGGAAGATGCCGTCCTCTTCGACTTCGAGAAAGAGGTCATAACCGGCATAAGGTGATCTCTTGGATGCTGGGTTTGTGGGCCGGATGGAGCGGGCCGCAAGAGGCCGCCGTGCACGGATCGGGATCGGCGTCGACGGCGACGGCCCTGAGATGGTGGCGGGGATCGAGGAGGCGAGCGAGTTCGCCGAGATCGTGATGGTGGGCGACACCGGCCCCGAATGCGATTCGGGCCATCGGCTGGAACAGGTCCGGGCCACAGACCCGGCCTCGGCCCTGGTCGACCTCCTGGCCAGGGGCGAGATCGACGGGGCGGTGAGGGGGAACCTCTCCGCCACCAGGGTCATGAGGAGGATATCCAAGACCTTCGAGGTGAGGGTGAGAAGGCTATCGCTTCTGGCCCTCCCCGAGTGGAGCTTCTTTCTCGCCCCCGTCGGGATAGACGAGGGCGACTCCATATCCGACCGGCTCAACCTGGCGGTCCTGGGAGCTGAATACCTGAAGTCGATGGACGTCGATGCCAAGGTATCTATCCTATCCGGGGGGAGGATGGAAGACCTGGGCAGAAGCGACCGGGTCGATCGGACCCTCGCCGAGGCGGAGCTGGTGGCGAGGCTCGCCCGGGACGCCGGCGTCAGAGCCGAGCACAGAGGCATCCTCATCGAGACCTGCCGAGGCGACGACCTGATCGTCGCCCCCGACGGGATATCCGGGAACCTGATATTCCGCACCCTGATGCTCCTCTCCGGGGCGATGGGCTTTGGCGCCCCGGTGATCATGGAACCGGTCTTCGTCGATTCGAGCAGGGCGAGAAAGAGCTTCGTCGGGCCGATCATCCTCGCCAGCGCCCTCGTGGCGATGAAGGGACGCTGAAATCTCCGCATAATCGGAGAACGAAAAGAGGGTCTGCAAAGGAATTTTCATCCGGAAATCTTAATATCATGGCCAGCAGAAATAAAGTCCAGAGGTGAAGAATTTGAGATTCCAGACCCTTATTGTGCTGGCACTGCTGGCGACCGTCTTTGGGGCTTACGCCACCGAGGAGCCGGCCACCGAGACCGTGTCAGAGACTGAGACCGGGTACACCTTCGACCTGGCCACCGACGAGGCCCTTGGGGCATTCCTCGTCGACGGAGAGGGGATGACCCTATATCGCTTTGCCACCGACGTTCCGGGAAGCGGAAAGAGCGCCTGTTACGGCAGCTGCGCCGATCGCTGGCCACCCTTATTCGCTGAAGTGATCGAAGTTCCTGCAGAGCTGGACGTCACGGACTTCAACGGTTTCGAAAGGGACGATGGCACCATCCAGACCACCTACAAGGGATGGCCCCTCTATTACTACTTCGAGGATGAGGCCCCCGGCGACGTCAAAGGCCAGGGCGTGGGCGGCGTCTGGTTCGTGGTCAGCCCCGAGAGCGTCCCCACCGAGTGAAAAAGGTAGTAGGGCCACCATTTTTTGGCCCTCGATCTGAAGCCCTGAAGCCCGCCTCTCGGAATCTTTAAACGTTGAAGAGCAGGATAAAGGCCCCGGTGATAAAATTGAAGCTCACAACTGTGCTGGCCCTGGCGGTCGCGTCGGCGGCCATCGTCGCCCTCGGAGCGGCTGTGCCGGTCAACACCATCGACCTCGCCTTCAACGAAGCCCTCGGCGAGTACCTGGTGGACCAGGATGGTTTGACCCTCTACTACTTCGCCGACGACGCCCCCGATAGCGGAGAGAGCAGCTGCGGCGACTCCTGCATTCAGTACTGGCCGCCTTTTCACACCGGCCAGATCGTATTACATCGGAACCTCAGCTGGTTTGATTTCGACACCATCTACCGGGATGACGGCTCAGCTCAGATCACCTACCAGGGATGGCCCCTTTACTACTACACCAACGACTACAACCCCGGCGAGATCAGAGGCCAGGGGATAGATGAAGCCTGGTTTGTGGCAGGTCCCGGTCTGATGCCCTGAGCGGAATCCCCAACCCAATTTTTTCCCGTATGTGTTTAGCTCCCCTGAATCGATTGCATAATGTTGGTTTTGGTCATCGAATTCACGCCGAGGTGCTGGAGGAGAAAATATTCAAGATGTATTGGAGGACTTGAAGAGACTGGTCTTGGATGTAGAAGTGGATCTTTTTATCAGTTAGCTTTACAACCTTATTTCGCGTTCCCATGCGGGATTGTTGAGTATATAAAGTCAAAGGTTTCGGGACTATACGATTGCAGTTGACCGACACAAAGGCTTTTTATATCTTCCTCCCTTATGCGGCCCGGACGCGAGAGTGGAAGGGCGGCTGCCGCTGGCGAACCCTTCGCCGGTGTGGAAAGTCCCCCCACCTCTGGACACGCAGACACCTTTTCAGGTGTAGGGCGAGAGCTCTGGCTCTGGCACAGAAACGAGACTGTACCGCGTCAATGCCATGATGCCGAAAGGCTGAGGTCGCGCGGGAGGCAGATGAAACGGCGAATCCCTGCGGGTGCAAGCCAAAATAAGGGCGATTGATGGGGTCCAGCCAACGCCCGGGTATGGCGCTTAGCTGAATGCCGCTAATGCCGAAAGGCACCAACAGAAGGGGGCTTACTCTCCAGACTCGCGTCCACGAATCTCACGAACGTCGGGCCTTCCAGAAACCAGGCCATTTCAACCTTATTTGCCGTTCGTCTGTTCCTTCGAGATGCTCCGTGCAAGGAGCCTCGCCACCCGAAGGGGCTCGGGGACCTTCCCATCCAGGGTGAAGGAGTTCAAAAGCCCCCTCGTCTCCTCCGCCGTCGCACCGAGGAACCGGGCATAAACATCGAACCCGGTCTTGAGCCGGAAGGGCTCCCTGGGCCCTAGCTTTCTGTACATATCGATCTTCTCCTGGGGGTGGGGGAAGTACTCCCGGATGTACCCTTCGAGCCCCTCCGACTCCTCGTAGGTGAGGCTTATCACCGGAAGTCCCGTCTCTTCAGATACCAAGTCCAGATCGACGATGTTAAACCAGCTTATAACGGACCCATTCAGGAGGAGGGCGTTTACGTCGCTCCTCTCAAGCCCCCTGAATATCTTCAAAATTCCCTCGGTCGCGTCGTCCCCCCCTACGGATATTCGTGCAAAACCAAACCCGTCGATCCTCAGATCCTTTCGCATCACCACCCCAGCGAGCCTCGACGAAGGCCTCGTCGAGAGGAAGCTCTCGGCCATCCCCAGGACCCGAACCCCCCTCTTATTGACGTGAAGAGTCATGAGGTTATACTTGGCAGCCGGGATGAAAGTCCTTTTGGAGGTTTTGGCGGTTTTCGGCTGTATGCGTGCCGCAGCGAAACCCTTAATAAACCTTTGCGGCGATCTCGTTGGCTCAATGGACGAGGACGAGATCATATCGGCGGAAGTGGACGTCTTCTACGACTACACCATACCCGTCGACATAGGTCCGGACGGCTTGGATGCCGCCTCAAACGGCACGGCGGGTCTTCCCGCTGAGCTCTCATCGGACGTCACCGCCCAGCTCACGGGAGATGGCGCCACGTCTACCATCGCCTCGATCGTCGATTACCTCAACTCGACCCTGGGGATCGACGTCGTCACCTCCCTGGGAACCCTCGTCACCATAGTTGCGATCATCGTTTTGACCCGTATCGCCGCCTGCATGGTGGATCGAGCCCTCATCGTCCACGTCCCCAGGGTGACGGCCAATGCCAAGGTCGGCCTCGACCTCGAGACCGAGGCGACCTTCAGAACCATCATCCGGAGACTACTGGTGGCAGCCATCTACATCATCGGCCTCATCATGATCGTTTCTCAGATACCGGTCCTCAACAGGCTCGCAGTGACCCTCCTGGCCGGCGCCGGCGTCGCAGGTCTTGCCATCGGCTTTGCCGCCAAAGACTCCCTCTCGAACGTCATCTCGGGGATCTTTCTCGCCGTCTTCCACCCTTTCAGGGTCGGCGACTACATCGACTTCAACGGCGAGTACTCTCAGGTTGAGGACCTGACCCTTCGACACACCACCATAAAGACCTGGGATGGCCGGAGGATCTTCGTTCCGAACAGCATCATGGGCAACCAGCCGATAGTCAACTGGTCGATCGTGGACCCCGTCATAACCTGGCGAGTGGACTTCGGGATCGGCTACACCGCAGATATCGACAGGGCGAGGGAGATCATCTTCGATGTGGCGAAGAGGCATCCTCTCGTTCTCAAAAACCGCGAGATCGCCGTGAGGGTGACGGAGCTCGGAGACTTCGCCGTGAACCTGAGGCTCTCGGTGGACGTGCCCACGAGAGACGTCGCCTACACCACCGGCTGCGAGATCCGGGAGGCGGTGAAGAAGAGGTTTGACAGAGAGGGGATCGAGATACCCTATCCCTACAGAAACCTGGTAATTCAGAATCCGGAAGATCTGCCCTCGCAAAATCTCGCAGACGAAGCGCCGAAGGAGGATCAGGCCTCCTGAGCCCCTCTCGTCTAACTTTTTCGTACTGGGACGAGATCCATCATATCTCGGCGAAAATTTCATAAGTTGGCCCGTCCCAACTATAATAGTCCGAGCATAGTCCGAGCCGGGTCGGCAAGATAGCTCGAAGTTGGAAAAGAGCGTTTGAGCAAGGAGGTTAGGAGATGAAGACGAAAGAGATGGAGAAGATGGACCAGGTGGTGGAGAAGATCGGGACGGGACCGCTCTGCATGAACGAGCCCCTCCTGGAGGAGGTCCAGAAGGCCCTCCTGGAGAAGGGGTACGCAGCCGCCGAAGTTCTCGTATCCCAGCGGGCCGGGGCCGACGAGCAGGACGAGATCACGAGGGCGCTCGCCATCTGTCAGAAGTACGACCTCAGCCCGGAGGCCGGTGCCAAGGTCATCCAGAGCCTGAACGTCATCAAGTCGGGAAATTGGTGACCTTCAAAATCGGTTTGGTGGATCGGAGGGCCCTCTCCTCCGTCCATCATCATTTTTGATCTCGACGACTCATGAAACCGTTGAACTCCAGCATGATGAAAAAAGTTGTCTGGCCCCTCCCCGAGGTCCACAGCCGTCAGGTCCCCTGCCGAGGGTCTCCCGGCTCCTTCGCGGAGGATCGGGGAGACCGCCGCCACTGCGGCATTGACCTTTACGCTCCCCCGGGCTCAAAGGTGGTCTTTATCGAAGACGCCGTCGTCTTTGAAGTGGGAACCTTCACCTCGCCCCGGGTCATCCCCTACTGGAACAAGACCTTCTACGTCGTCGTCGAGAACGGGAGCGGCACCTTCGCTAAGTACGCAGAGCTTGCTCGGGTCGATGTGAGACCTGGCGACCGGCTCGGCGCTGGCCAGCCGCTGGGGCGGGTCGGATCGGTTCTGAACCCCGAAAAGATCGGCGACGACGCTCCAGCCTACATCCGAAGGCTGAAAGAAGGAGGCAGGCCGAGCATGCTCCACTTCGAGCTTTACGAGTCCAGGCCCGAACCCTCGGAGAGGTACCGTGGCGGAAACTGGTTTGGTCCCGGAAAGCCCCGGGGCCTTCTGGACCCCACCGAATGGCTCATCGCCATCTCGGAGAGATCGAACCGCTGAGGGAACGAACCACTGAAAAGGGCCCCCGATCGGCGGTCTTCGATCATTTCATTCCAGCAGGACGAGGCCGAAGAGGGCGACCCCCTTCGAGTAGGAGTCGATGACCTCAAGGTCGTATCCAGCCCGCTCCAGGGTGCCGAATACGTCTATCCCGCAGGCCTCCATGGAGGGCCTCACCTTCTCCTTGTGCCGGCAGTTCCGGGCCTCGAAGGGGTCGATCTTCTCCTTCTCCTCGGGGATGCAGGTGGCACAGAAGGTGCATGGCAGGGCGTTGAACCCGAAGGCTTTGTAGTAGCCGGAGAGAAAGGCGCACCTCTCCAGCTGGAAGACCGTCTCGTGGACGGCGTTGGTCGAGTCCCAGAGATGGTGGTGAATGTGCTGGGGCGAGACCTCGGGGTCGGGCTTCGCCTCGAACCGCGCGACCACCCCGACCCTGTACTCCGCCAGCACCTTTCTCATCTCCTCCGGCGTCGGGGAGTAGGGGGGGCACCCCAGGTGCTTTCCGTACGCCTTGCAACCGTACCTGCACTTCAGCCTCACCCAGTTCGCCACCACCACGTCCTCGGCGGGGATCGGCGAAAGGTCTGGGTGGACCTCCTTAAGCTTTGTGAGGAGGTCTTCAAAGTCCATCTTCTTAATGGTCATTCCCACTCACGACTGTATTTGCTTCTGAATCTCCTCTGGTAGATCTCTTAAGTTGGTCCTGACTGGCCTTCCGTAATGCTGGGCCAAGATCCAGGGGTCATCAGAGTAGAATGGGTAAAGATAATTGGCCTTCGACATTTCTATGGGGACCTCGCTCCCGTTGATGCTCACCGACTGCCCCAGGGGCTCTGCTCCTAGCCAGGCGATGCCGGCGTAGTCAACCTCATCGGTGCCGTTCTCGACGGGCTGCAGAGTGCCGTTGACCACCTTCATCCCGGTGGGTACGCCTCCCCAGCCCCAGAGGCCGCTCCCATTATCTTCGGCGCTCGTCTCAGGCTGGTAGGGGAGGTTATTGAGCCAGGCAGTCCCGAAATCTCCGCCGACTTTCACCGGCTCTGCGCAAAAGGTGGCGGCGCAGGCCGCCATGAGCGCCAGCAATGACAAAATGATAACCGTTCTCATAACAAACCCCTCTTATACCCTTAGTCGGGTTGTATTGCAAACCCCCATGATAAAAGTCTTTCGAGATCTGGCGGCATTCTGCATTTTCGCCATCCCGGCTTTATCCTCAATCGAGAAATGATCACTCGATCTTCCTCGCCGCCACCTCTATCGCCCTGATGAGGCTCTCCTTCGGGATTATGGTGGCCACAGGGATCGATAGGAGCTTCTCCACCGTGGGGCTGACGATCGGCGCGCAGACGAGGGCCGCGGCCCCGTCCCTCTCCGCCCGGACGGCGGCGACGATCGCCTCCTCGATGTTGGTGGCCGAGTACTCCCGGAGGACCAGGAGACGCTCGCCGATCTTCATCCTCTTCTCCTTGATCTCGTCGAGGACCGGGCGGGCCGCAATGACGGCGATGAAACCGGTATCGGCGCCCTCGATCTCTCTGATCGTCTTCACTATCTGGCGGAGGGTGGTGATGTTCGGCTCCCGGTGGCCGGACATGATCTTGTAGAGGGTGGACTGGGGTATGGCGGAGATCTTGCTGAACTCCCTCGCGCTCAGCCCCATCTCCGATAAAACCTCCTTCAAGGAGTCGCGGAGCTTCTCGTCGGAGACGAAGGCGGACCTCATCAATCTCTCCGCATATATCATCTTATTGTAGAATATCTTTCGAATATTAGTACTTTTGGGATTATATATCGTCCTCGCCGGAAAATGCTTTATACGGACCCTTTCTTTCCCTCCGGTGGTGATGACATTTGAGGAGAGATTTTCTTATCGCAGCAGTCGCCGTCGGCCTGGTGGCGGTGATCGCCCTCGGCTGCATCGGAACCGAAGAGGAGAAGAAGATCACCACCTTGCGGATCGGCTATCAGCCCAGCACCCATCAGGTCGCCGAGATGGTGGCGATGGAGGAGGGATGGTGGCTTGAGGACCTTTCGCCCTTCGGGATCGAGGAGGTCGAGGACTTCGAGTTCCCCTCGGGCCCTCCTGAGATGACGGCGATGCTCGGGGGACACCTGGACATAGCCTACGTCGGGGCAGCCCCGCCCATAAGCGCCATCGCCCAGGGTCTCGACGCCAAGATCGTGGCGGCGGTCCAGAAGAATGGGTCCAACCTCGTCGTCAGTCCCCAGGTCGACTACCAGGGTCCCAAGTCCCTCGTCGGGCTGACTGTCGCAACCTTCCCGCCCGGATCCATCCAGGACACCGTATTAAAGAAGTGGCTCCAGGATAACGGCATAAACCCAGAGGATCTCGATATAAGGTCGATGGGGCCCGGGGACGCTGTCACCGCCATCTCCGCAAAGGCTGTTGACGCCATATTCCTCCCCCACCCGTCGCCCTCCATCATCGAGCTTGAGGGGAACGGCAAGGCGGTCGTCGCCTCCGGAGAGATGTGGCCAGATCATGCCTGTTGTTGCCTCGTCGTCAGCGGCGAGCTGATGAGAGAGAATCCCGAGCTTGTGGAGCAGATAGTAAAGACTCACATCAGGGCCACAGAGTACATCAACGAGAACCCCGAGAGGGCGGCTGAGATATACTCCGCCAAGACCGGCCAGAACCTGACGGTCGTCCAGCACTCCATAGAGAACTGGGACGGCGCCTGGATCAGCGATCCCCACGTGGCCATCCCCTCGGTCGTCGAGTACGCCAGGGTCGATTACGAGCTCGGCTACACCGGTGAGACGCTCCTGACCGAAGAAGACCTCTTCGAGACCGGCTTCTACGACAGGGTGACGAGCTGAAAAGAAGGAAGGGAGAGAAGTCGAGCGAAATGGGACGAAGACATGGGAAATGGGATGAAAAAGGCGAGGGGTCGGACTTGAGGTTGAGCGAGAGAGCAAGAGAGAAGTTGGAAGAGCACGGCGTTGAGACCGTGTCTTTGATGGCATTTATCGCCTTTTGGCAGCTTCTGGCGATGGCCATAGATTCCAAGAATTTTCCGAGCTTTCTCCAGGTGGCCGAAGCCCTGGTCCGCCAGTGGCCGACGATACTGTGGGTGGACATTCCTGTTAGCTTAATCCACTTCCTGATCGGCATGGGGGCAGGGCTCCTGGTGGCTCTTCCCATAGGGATGGCCATGGGCTGGTCCAGAGTTGCCGAACGGATCTTTGACCCCATCGTGGAGCTGATCAGGCCGATTCCGCCCCTCGCCTGGGTCCCCGCAGCCATAATCTGGTTTGGCCTAACGCGTCAAGCTGCGGGGTTTATAGTCTTTGTGGGGGCAGTATTTCCGATATTGATCAACACCTACGTCGGCTTTCGTTCCGTTCCTCGGGTCTATGTCGAGTCGGCGATGGTCCTCGGGGCCACCAGGGACCGGGACCTGATCAGGTACGTCGCCTTCCCCTCGGCCCTCCCCTCCATCGCCACGGGGATCAGGATCGCCATGGGTATCGCCTGGATGTGCATCGTCGCCGCCGAGATTTTCGGGACGAGCAGGAATAGCGGACTTGGTTACAGGCTCTTCTTCTTCAAAGACCTGCACACAATGGACCTCGTCTTCCTCTACATGATCGTCCTGGGACTTCTAGGCCTTCTCATCGATCGAACCTTCAGGTACGTCGTCCAGAAGAAGCTCCTCCGCTGGCAGGAGGGGCTGAGGCAGAACTAGGCGAGGGTCAGATTCTTGGCTGAGGGTGAGAAGAAAAGAAGAAAAAGACCTTGCCGACCCGTTTAATTCTCTTCGAAACCAGAAGCAACCGGGTCGGCAAGCCGCCGGGCAGGGGAGATCCTCGTGGTGCCCCGACGACAATACCCTTTTGATCCTCGGATTTTTGGGGGAATAGATGGAGGCTACGACTCGCTTCATCGAGAGGGCGGGAGGAGCTAGTCCACCTCCCCCTCGATCTTGAAGGATACTCTCACCTTGGCCCTGTAGGCGGCGATCTTTCCGCCCTCGAGCTTCACGTCCAGCTCCCTCACCTCGGCCACCCTCAGGTCTCTCAGGCTCTCGGAGGCCTTCTCGATGGCGACCTTAGCTGCATCTTCCCAGCTGCTGGGTGAGGACCCCACCAGCTCCACTATTTTATAGACGCTATCCGGCATAGGTTACTCCTCCAAAGAAATGCGATCTTCTAATATCGAGTTCAAAGTTTATATAATTTATCGATGTTCAGATATGTTCTGGCTTATTTCAGACCTTAATAGCTCACAAAAAACGATGGATGATAAAAATATGCTAAATATTATTCGACATCTATGAGTGGTAGTTTTGAGATCCGGGATAAAATCGCATGGCAAGAGTTCCCCAAAACCCAGATCTATCGCCCTCTTCAAGAGACCGTTTCCGATCAAAAAATCCGAAACAATTTATTCTCCCGTTTGGGGTTTCTGACTTTTCGGGATGATCATCATGGCTGAAGACTGGATCAGATAAATGATACTATCCAAATGATACCGTCGATCCTCTAAGACCTCGATGATAAGAGAGAAGATGCGGCGAAAGGATCTAAAGAGATCAGGCACATCAAGAGTGCGAGAGTGAGAAGGTGACGATGGAGACGGAGAACCGGGACCCGACCTTTGGAGAAGAGCTGGCCGCCCTCTCCAGAATCTGCGAGAAGGCCGCGGAATTGATACGCCGCCAAAAGGAGGTGGTGGTGGCATCTCACGTCGACGCCGACGGCCTCACCTCCGCCGGGATAATCTCGGCGGCCCTCGATCGGGCGAACGTCGAGCGGAAGACGTTATTTTTCAAGCAGCTCGACCTTCCCGCCCTGGAAACGATCGCCGACCTGGGACCGGACCTTGTGATATTCACCGACCTCGGGAGCGGGATGCAGTCTGAGATCCTGGAGATGGGCCTTTTGGCGGTGGTGGCCGACCACCACAGGCCCCAGGGCTCGGGGATCGAGCTTCATATAAACCCCCACCTCGTCGGCCTCGACGGCGCGACAGACCTGTCCGGGAGCGGGTCCACCTTCCTCCTCGCCCGAGCCATGGCGAAGGCTGGCGGGAACGCCGGGGAAAACGACGACCTGGCGGGGCTTGCCATCGTCGGAGCCGTCGGCGACCTCCAGGACATGGCGAATGGAAGGCTAGTCGGCCTCAATCGGAGGCTCCTCGCGATCGGCGTCGAGGCGGGGGCCCTATCCTTCGGCCGCGACCTGAAGCTCTTCGGAAAGCAGACGAGGCCCGTCTTCAAGATGCTGGAGTTCTCATCAGACCCCTACATACCGGGCCTCTCGGGGGACGAGGAAGCATGCATCACCTTCCTCAAAGAGCAGAGGATCAGGCTGAAGGGCGAACGGTGGCGGCGCTGGATCGACATGAACGCCGAGGAGAAGGCGAAGATCGCCTCGGGCCTGGTTCGGCGGGGCCTGCGGGCGGGTCTATCCAACGCCCAGCTCGAAAGGCTCGTCGGCGAGGTCTACAACCTTCTGGCCGAGCAGGAGGGGACGGAGCTCCGGGACGCCAGCGAGTACTCGACCCTTCTGAACGCCACCGCCCGGTACGGCCATTCGGGTGTCGGCCTCTCGGTCTGCCTAGGCGACCGTGGATCTGCCCTGGAAGAGGCGAGGCTCCTCTTGAGCGAGCACCGTCAGAATCTCGTCAACGGCCTGAAGCTGGTCAAAGACGAGGGTATAGTGCCGCTCGCACACCTCCAGTACTTCGATGCCGGCGACCGGATTCTTGAGACGATCGTCGGGATCGTGGCGGGGATGAGCTTTCAGACCGCCGATCGGAGAAAGCCGATCCTCGCCTTCGCGCGGTCTGATGACGGAAAATTGAAGGTCTCGGCCCGGGGTACTCAGGACCTGGTGAGGTCGGGGCTCAACCTGGCAGAGGCGATATCGAAAGCCTCAGAGAAGGTGGGCGGCGTCGGCGGAGGCCACAACGTCGCGGCAGGGGCGACGATCCCGCCCGAGGCGAAAGAGGAGTTCCTGGAGGAGATGGACGCTCTGGTGGGCGCTCAGCTCCGACCATGATTTATAATATGCAGCCGAAGAGTTCGGTCTCGTTTGCCCTGTCCTTCGCCACGGTGATCTTCTCGTCGATGGTGAAGTTCCCGATGAACTCGTGGTGGACGTCGACCATCACGTCTCTTATGTCCAAAGTGTCCTGGTCCAAGACCAGATACCCCATCCTTCCGGTGCCGCTGCTGAAGTTGGCCAAAATAGCGATGTCGGTCCAGTTCCGGCTGCTCCTGAGATATATGTCCGAGGAGAGCTTGTCGCACCCGTCGAAGTCCTTGTAGGCCGACATCCCCAGGTCGTAGTTCTTGAGGACGGTGGTATCGCTGAACTTCTGGTCGTAGGAGAATAGGGACGCCTCAGGGTCGCTCTTGCTCCCAAGCTTCATCGGCTCTGGCCCCTGAAAGGCCAGAGTCGTGCTCGCCACCAGCAGAAGCGCCAAAAGGACCGCGACCAGCTTCGTCATGAGGAACAACCAAACCCTCTAATCAGCTATAATTCTTGCGAGATATCCCAGTGGAAATCGTCGCTCAGCTCTCCGGCAAAGACGGTGGCGGCGGGCCCGTCCATGTAGGCCCGATCCCCCTCGAAGGTTATCAAGAGGGGCCCTCCTCTTGTCTCGACGAAGATCTCGTCGCCGGCCATCCCCATCCTCCGGGCGACGGCGGCGCTGGCCACCGAACCCGTCCCGCAGGATAGGGTCTCTCCCTCGACCCCCCTCTCGAAGGTCCTGACCTGGAAGGTATCGCCGATACGGACGAAGTTGACGTTCGCCCCCTCCGGGAAGAAGGAGCTATGTCTGATGTGGGGCGCCACCTCATCGATGGGCAGATCCATCAGGTCTTCGACGAAGATCACAACGTGGGGAACGCCGGTGTTCACCGCCGAGGCCTCAAACCCCTCGACGACCTCCATCAGAAACTCGCCCTCGCCGATGGCTGGGATCCCCTTCCGATCGAAGCAGGGAACCCCCATCTCCACCCTCGCCCAGAAGTCGCCACCGATCTCCCTCACCTTCAGGAGTATTATCCCTGCCAGGGTCTCGATCTCGAAGCACTCGCCCACCATCCCAGCGTCCCATGCGTACTTGGCGAGGCAGCGAACGCCGTTTCCGCACATCTCGGCCTCGGAGCCGTCGGGCTGGAAGAGGCGCATCCTCAGGTCGGCGTGATCCGAGGGAGATAGGAAGAGGACGCCGTCTCCACCGACCCCGAAGTTGCGGTGGCAGCACTGGACGGCAAAAGAGCTCTTGAGGGGATCTGCGACCTTCACCCGGTGCAGCTCGTCTATCAGGATGAAGTCGTTGCCGTTGCCCTGGAGCTTGGTGAAGGCGAGGCTGCTGGAGCCAGAGCTTTCGCCAAGCTTGATCTCAGTCATCTCTTTCAGCTTCATTTTATATACCATGGTTTGTTCTCTAACAACTCGGCTTTATGGTGGTGATCTTATTAAACCCATTCTACAGGTTGCCCTGGACCTGCTGGAGCTGGATCGAGCCGTCCAGATAGCTCTGGAGGCGGCCGACGGCGGTGCTGACTGGATAGAGGCCGGAACCCCCCTCATCAAGAGCGAGGGGATGGACGCCGTGCGCGAGCTGAAGAAGGCCCTGCCGGACAAAAAGATAGTGGCGGACATGAAGACCGTGGACACGGGCGCCATGGAGGTGGAGATGGCGGCGAAGGCAGGGGCGAACATAGTGGCGATGCTCGCCTCGTCCGACGACTCCACCATCACCGACGCCCTCCGAGGGGCGAGACAGTACGGCGTCGAGATCATGGTCGACCTTCTCGGAGCCCCCGATCCGGTGGCGAGGTCCAAAGAGCTTGAGGCCCTCGGCGTCAATTACGTCTGCGTTCACGTGGGGATCGACCAGCAGATGATGGGAAGAAGGGCGATTGACTTTCTGAACCAGATCGTGGACCAGGTCAATATCCCTGTGGCCGTCGCCGGCGGGATCGATGCGGCCTCGGCGGCCGAGGCGGTCGCTTCAGGAGCGTCCATCGTTATCGTCGGAGGCAACATCACAAGGAGTCCTGACGTCACAAAGTCTGGCCAAAAGATCAGGGAAGCGATGGACAGCGCCCTCGAGAGGTATGAAAAGAGGGGGAAAAAGAGCATGGATGAGGAGATGATCGAGATCTTTCGAGAGGTGTCGACTCCCAACATCTCCGACGCCATGCACCGGAAAGGGGCGATGCGAGACATCCTCCCCATAAACCCGAATAAGAAGATCGTGGGGAAGGCGATAACCGTCCAGACCTTCGAGGGAGACTGGGCGAAGTCCGTCGAGGCGATCGATCTCGCGGGCCCCGAGAACGTGATCGTGATCTACAACGGCAGCAGGTACATCTCCTGCTGGGGGGGGCTTGCCACCCAGAGCTGCAAGATGAAGGGGGTGGCTGGAGTGGTCATCGACGGAGCAGTGAGAGACCTCGACGAGGTCAAAGAGCTCGACTACCCGATCTTCGCGAGCTCCATCACTCCATGCGCCGGTGAGCCTAAGGGGATGGGAGAGATCAACGCCGAGATCACCTGCGGCGGCCGGACGGTCAGGCCCGGCGACATCATCGTAGGCGATGAGTCCGGAGTTGTGGTGATCCCAAGGGAGAGGGGCTACGAGATCGCCCGGAGGGCGAAAGAGGTCGAGAAGACCGAGAGCAGGCTCCGCGAGGAGATCAAGCGGGGTAAGACCCTCTCCGAAGTGGCAAACCTCAAGAAGTGGGAGAAGAAGTGAAGATCAAGCCCCCATCTCATGTTTATCCTGGTTATGAAGAAAATGCGATAAACGGCAACCCGTAAATACGTTGAATTCAGTTTGTGCGAAAGAGGATACTTGTATGGATCCAGAGACCTTCATCTCTAAATACGAACCCAGAAAGATGGTGGCGATATCCCTCGCCGTCCTGGCGGTGGCGCTATCCATCCTGGGCTTTACTTACATAAAGACGGGATCGCCCGTGAACCTGGGGGTCGAGTTCACGGGAGGCACAATAGTCACAGTTCCCATCATCGAATCGGAAGGCGAGATAGCATCAAAGCTTGCGAGTTACCCGGTGCTGGACATAAGGGACGTGGGCCATCGGTACATGGTCCAGCTGGGGCCCATGGACGACGCCGAGTACAAGCAGCTCTCGACGATGATCGACGGTGAGTACCAGGACCCAGAGATCAAGTACATGGGGCCGGTCTACAGCACGAGGCTCCAGGAACAGGCCAAGACCTACATCCCGCTATCGTTCCTATTTATGGCGGTGGTGGTATTCCTGATATTCAGGACGCCCTTCGTCGCCCTCATGGTAATTCTGGCCGCCTTCTCAGACATCATGATCACCGCGGCCGCTATGAATATCGCGGGGGTAGAGCTCTCTCTTGCGACGGTGGCCGCCCTTCTGATGCTGATAGGTTACTCCGTCGACAGCAACATCCTCCTCAACAACCGGGTCCTAAAACGGAAGGGGAGGACCGAGGATAAGGTTCTGGGGGCCTTTAGGACAGGGATCGCCATGACCAGCACCACCTTCTCCGCCATCTTCGCGCTATTCCTGGTATCGACCTTCTCCTATCTCGTATCATCCTCCTTCACCCAGATCAACATCCTCTTCGACATATCGGTGGTCCTCCTCTTCGGCCTCATCGCAAGTCTCATGAACTGCTGGGTGATGAACTCCAACGCCCTTAGGTGGTACCTGGCCCGTCCGAAGAAGGCGGGTGCCCGGAGGCAGATACGATGACTGAGATAACCAAAGATCCCAGAGTCATAGTATTCTTCGTGGCGGTCTTTGCAGCCCTGGTCATCCTCGCTCCCATGCCGAGCGACGGAGGCCTCCATACGCGGCTAAAGTACGGCCTGGACTTGGAGGGCGGGTCCTGGCTCCAGCTGAAGCTTCAGGGCGCGATCGTACAACCCCAGGTCGACCCGACGAAGATCCTGGAAAAACAGTTCCGTGACGCCCTGGGCGGGTCCGTAGAGGTCGATTGGCGTCCCGAAAGCACCGACTACGCCATCACCGTCGAGGGAAGAGCCTCAGCGGACCTGGTCGAGGATTTGGGCTATCCCCAGGCAACCGTCACCCCTCGAGGCGACGCCACCAGGATCACCATCACGACCTCTCCAGTGGGGGTTATCATGAACTATCTGGAGAGTTCCCTCGACGCCGACGTCAAGTACCTGGGGTCAGATCCCCTTTCCTTCGAGATCAGATCTAACGTCACCAGAGCGGCTCTCGAGGAGATCCTCGCTCCCGTCGGCGGGACCCTCGCCCCGGGTGATGCCGGCTTCTCTGAGGGTGTGACCGAGGAGACGGTCGACGAGACGAAACAGGTCCTGGACAGGAAGCTGAACCGCCTCGGCCTTCAGGACATAAAAGTACGAATCGTAGACAACAAGTTCATCCTCATCGATCTCGCCGGCGTCAGCATCGCCGACGCCCAGGAGATCGTCGGCAAGCCCGGCGTCTTCGAGATCAGGATCCAGACGAAAGGAAACGAGTCGATGCACGTCCTCTACGGAGACGCCATCGTTGACGTCTCCCTCCCCCAGGGCGACCAGGGAGGAAGTTGGGGAGTTCCCTTCACCCTCTCAGAGGAGGGGGCTCTCGCCTTCCAGAAGGCGGCCATAGACACCGGAGCCACCAGGAACAGGATGGACCACGAGATATCGATGCACCTGGACGAGGATCTGATATTCTCGGCGCCTCTAGCCCCAGATTTGGCGGCAAGCCTCGAGGTGGCCCCCATGAGAAGCATGGTTGCCACGGTCGGAGGCGACAGCCAGAGGGCTCATGAGCTCTACATCCACCTGAGGGAGGGGGCTCTGCCGGTGAACGTCGAGATCATCGGCTCCGGCCAGGTTACCGCGGCCTTAGGAGAGCAGTTCAAAAAACAGGTCTTGATAGCGGGGATCATGGCGATCCTGGCGGTGGGCCTGGTAATATACTTCAGGTACCGCGAGCCGAAGATCGTCGTCCCCATGGTGGCCACCTCCTTCAGCGAGGTTCTGATGATGCTGGCTCTCGCAGCCCTTCTCAAGTGGCAGCTTGACCTGGCCAGCATCGCGGGGATCATCGCCGTCATCGGTACCGGCGTGGACCACCTGGTGATCATCACCGACGAGCTCCTTTATGAGGGGAAGATGCCCAGCGGCAAGATCTATCTCGCAAGGCTCTCCAGCGCCTTCGGGATCATCATGGCCGCGGCCGCGACCACCATCGTCGCCATGCTCCCGTTATTCGGGATGGGCTTTGGAGCCTTCAAGAGCTTCGCCCTGATCACCATAGCTGGCGTTCTCATCGGCGTCTTCATAGCGAGGCCCGCCTACGGCAGGATCATCGGCAGGATCATGCAGCCTGGCGAGTGAGAAGAAATAGGTCCATTTTTGGGCCGAAAGATGCGGGACGAGCCTTTTCGTCCCGCTGCTCATTTTATTCCGTCGACCGATCCAGAGGTTTCGTGAGTCACAGATGAGGTGAGGGCCCGGATGGATCGATTGCTCCTCACTTTCGAGCCTCGATCTCCACAGCCCTTTCTGCGATCTCTCCAAGCTTTTCCTTCAGGTCTGCCAGATCTCCAGAGAGCATCTCCTCCAGGGAGGCGAGCCTCCTTCTTCTCTCCTCGATCCCGGCCTCCAGGGCCTGGATCTTCTGGCGGACCAGATCGCGCCTCTCCCGCAGCCGGCCGGTCTCGCGTCCGCTTCTCGAAAGGCTCCGCTCCAGCTCCTCGATCTCCTCTTTCAGCCGGAGGTGGCGGGCCTTCAGGACCTCAAGGGGCCTATCCTCCAGGAGGTGGTCGATCTGCTCGATGATCCGATCCCTCTTCTTGTCCCGGAGGCCGAGGAGGTCCACCTTCGACTTCAGCTCCAGGAGGGCTCCCGAGACGTCGCCCTCGAGAGCTTCGACCGGGGAGCTGGAGAGCTTTTCGAAGACCTCCCGGTGCTGAAGGGCGATCCGGTCGCTATCGTCCTGCTTCACGATCCTGGATACGGCCTTGGCGAGGGGGGATACCAGGTCCGCCATGCTCATCTCGATCTGGTCGCGCTCCCGGAGCCTCTGCTCCAGGGCCTTCCTCTCGTCGAGGTTCTTCTTCCCCTCGTCGCTCTTGGTCCAGGTCTCGATATCCCGCTGGTGGCCGCTCTCCTGATCCCTCAGCGTCGCCAGAAGGGCCTCGTCCCCGGAGATCTCGGCCCTGAGGGTCTCGATCTGGTCGCTTCTTTCGCGGGCCTGAGATGCGAGGGCCGCCGCCTCGCCGAACTTCCCGAGCCTCGCCTCCCGCTCGGAGATCATCTCGCCGAGGTCTGTGAGGTGGCGGCTGATCGCCCCCAGGTCGGAGTTGATCATCTCCACCTCCCTCGGAAAGAGAGCCGCGGTGTACCTCTGGGCCCGCCCGAACTTCTGGACGGTGTTCTGGAGATGCTTCATCATCGCTGAATGGTACTCCTCCGCGGATCTTGTCTCCACCTTCTGGGGAGGGGCGAGCCTATCGGTGAGGAGGCTCATCTGCCGCCCCACCTTCTCCCGGGCGGCAGATCCGGCCTTGAGAAGGCGGGGCGGAACGTCCTCTTTCGGCTCCGCCCTCTCCAGGGCCAAAAGATCTCTTTCAAGGTTCTTTGCCACCCTCTCTATCGCGTCGTAGAGGGACCGGACCCTCTCTTCGAACTCCGGCTCCCGGGACCTCTCCTCCAGCCATTCTTTGACGTGAGAGAGGGCCAGGGTGACGGGCGCCTCAACGCCCCGGTCGCCGGCGTTCTCCTTCGCCTCCTTCGAAAAGATCTTTTTAAACCACTTCAAGGCCATTCCCACCTCTCTATATTCCAAAGCGAGATGCACAGTTATAAATCAACCGACTTCCCGCTCCCAAAAGTCTTAAAGAGGGGTGACCCAATCCCTGCACCTATGAAGTTCGATCCAGCCCGCATTAGGGAGGCTGCCGGCGAGGACTTCGACGCCGCCTGGCAGCGGGGAAAGGAGTACGTGGAAGTGCCGCCTCTGAACCGACGCTACCCGAGGCGCGTCTGTTCTTACGGCAGGCCCCATCCCATCTTCGACGTGATCGGAAGGCTCCGGGAGGCCTACCTCCGCCTCGGATTCGACGAGGCGATGAACCCGGTGATCGTCGAGGACCAGGAGGTCAAAAAGCAGTTTGGAAGCGAGGCTCTGGCGGTTCTGGATCGATGTTTCTACCTTGCAGGCCTCCCTCGCCCCGACGTCGGCATCTCCGACGAAAGGGTAAGCGAGATGAAACGGCTACTGGGCAGGAACCTGACGGCTGAGGACGTGGACGCCGTTAGAAAGATCCTCCACGGCTACAAGAAGGGGACGGTGGAAGGAGACGACCTCGTCCACGACATTTCAGCGGCCCTGGAGGTATCCGACGCCCTCGTCTCGACACTCATCGAGGAGGTATTCCCCGAGTTCAAGGCCCTCGCCCCCGTCGCCACTACCAAGACCCTCCGAAGTCACATGACCTCCGGCTGGTTCATATCTCTGGGGAGCCTCGCCGAGAGGGCAAACCTTCCAGTCAAGCTCTTCTCCGTCGACCGCTGCTTCCGGCGGGAGCAGTCGGAGGATGCGGCGAGGCTGATGACGTATCACTCGGCGAGCTGTGTCATCATGGATGATGACCTTTCGGTCGAGGACGGGAAGATGGTGGCCGACGGTCTTCTCAGCCAGTTCGGGTTTGAGAAGTTCAAGTTCTTCCCCGACGACAAGAGGAGCAAGTACTACGTCCCCGACACCCAGATCGAGGTCTACGCCTATCACCCGGGCCTCGTGGGGTCCTCCACCAAGTACAATACGGGCTGGGTCGAGGTCGCCACCTTCGGGATCTACTCCCCGACCGCCCTCTCGAAGTACGATGTCCCCTACCCGGTGATGAACCTGGGCCTGGGGGTCGAGAGGCTGGCGATGATCCTCTACGACGCCACTGACCTGCGGGCCCTCACCTATCCCCAGTTCCAGGCGGACGCCGACCTCTCGGCGAGGGATATGGCGATGATGATCAGAGTAGAGAAAGAGCCCGAAACCCAGGCCGGGATCGAGATCGCGCAGGCCATAGTCAAGACATGCGAGGAACACGGAGACGCCCCCTCCCCATGCGAGTTTGAGGCTTGGAGGGGCGAGCTCTCTGGCCGCAAAGTCGCCGTCTTGGTGGTGGAGCCGGAGGAGAATACGAAGCTCTGCGGTCCTGCGGCCATGAACGAGGTGATCGTCTACAAGGAGAACATCCTCGGGATCCCCAAGACGTCCAAGTGGGAGGAGGCCTTCGAGAACGGGGTCACGACGGGGATGAGGTTCGTCGACTCATTCGCGGAGCTGGCGGCCCGGGAGGCGGAGGATGCGGCCCTGAGGGGAGAGGGGTCAGAGACGAGGGCGAGGATCGTGAGAAGCCCCGGCGACGTGAACCTAGAGCTCGAGCCGGCTCTGGAGAGGTACATCACCGGCAGGAAGAGGAAGATCGACGTCCGGGGGCCTGTCTTCACCACGGTCAGAAGCGAGGTCGTCGATTAGGGTGGGGTCCAAGCAGGAGGAAGAGGAGGAGGAGGAGAGGGAGGATGGTCATGGTGAGAACGCCGGATTCTAACGTCGAGGAGAAGCGGGCTGCGGGGGAGGCCGCAGCGGAGATGGTCAGGGACGGGATGGTTTTGGGCCTAGGGACCGGGTCGACCGTCGCCTGGACGATAAAGAGGATCGGGGAGATGGTGGAGGAGGGGATTGAGGTTCTGGGGGTTCCCACATCCTATCAGGCTCAGGAGCTGGCCATAGCTGCGAACATTCCCCTCACCACCCTCGACCAGGATCCTGTCCTCGATCTCGCCATCGATGGGGCGGACCAGATCACCGCCGACCTCACCACCATCAAGGGGGGCGGCGCGGCCCACGCGAGGGAGAAGGTGGTGGCCTCCTCTGCCCAATGGTTTGTGATCGTCGCCGACTCCTCCAAATACGTCGACCTCCTCACCCATCCGGTCCCGGTGGAGGTTCTCCCCTTCGCCGCCAGGCTCGCCAAAGGCTGGATCGAGGAGTTGGGCGGGACACCCCTGCTGAGGCAGGCGAAGATGAAGGATGGCCCGGTGATCACCGACAACGGAAACTTCGTCATCGACGCCGACTTCGGCGTCATCGAGGACCCCGGCCTCCTCGCCGCCCAGCTCTCGGAGATCCCCGGAGTCGTCGAGCACGGGATCTTCGAGATCGTAGACGAGCTGGTCGTCGTCATCGGTGGCGAGGTGAAGGTCTTCAGCCGGGTAGTGACGCCTTGAGTACGAGGACGATCTGGTGGGACGAAGAGAGCCGGGCCATCGGGATGATCGACCAGACCCTTCTCCCCGAGAGGCTTGAAAATATCGAGGTCAGCTCCGTCGACGAACTTTGCGAGGCGATCCTCTCCTTGCGGGTCCGGGGGGCTCCGGCCCTGGGCGCAGCCGGGGCCTACGGCGTGGCTCTGGCGGCGGCCCGGTCAGCAGCATCCGACCCGGCGGCTCTCCTCGACGAAGTCCAGAAGGCGGCCGGGGTCATCAGGGCCGCGAGGCCCACCGCCGTAAACCTCTCGTGGGGGGTCGACCGGGTGATGGGAGCCCTGAACAAAATCAGAGAATCCGCCGACCCTGACCAGATCCGGGCCTCGGCTCTGGCGGAGGCGGAATTGATCGCCGACGAGGATCTGGCCATCAACCGGGCCCTCGGCAACATTGGCGCGTCCCTCCTCGAAGACGGGGACGTGGTCCTCACCCATTGCAACGCCGGGAGGCTCGCCTGCGTCGGCTGGGGGACGGCCCTCGGCGTCATTCGGTCGGCGGTGGCCGAAGGAAAGAGGATCAGCGTCTACTCCTGCGAGACGAGGCCGCTACACCAGGGGAGCAGGCTGACGGCCTGGGAGCTGTCTGAAGACAAGATACCCGTCACCCTCATCTGCGACAACATGGCCGGGATGGCCATGCGCCAGGGCCTTGTCGATAAAGTGATCGTCGGCGCCGACCGGATCACAAAGGACGCCGTCTTCAACAAGATCGGGACCTACTCCCACGCCGTCCTGGCGAAGGCTCACGGAATCCCCTTTTACGTCGCAGCCCCCATCTCCACCTTCGACCTCGATCACTCAGAAAAGGACGTCGAGATCGAGGAGAGGGACCCGGACGAGATCAGGCGCCTCGGCGACAGACAGCTCGCCCCGCTTGGTGTCCCCATCTACAACCCGGCCTTCGACGCCACGCCCCTCGACCTGGTGACGGCGATCATCACCGAGCGGGGGATCTATCGGCCGCCGGAGATATCCAGGAGCTTGCTTTTATGAGTAAGTCTGTTAACGAGAATAATATAATACTAGGTGATATTGAGGTGGAAGAACGTATAAAAGAACTAGACAAAATATAATTGAAAATTAGAGTAGTTGTTGATACCAATATCATACTCGCAAATGCCATATCTATTACGAAAAATAAGGGAAACATGAAACATAAAAATCTATTTTTACGTCTTATGGGCTCACCATTCGTCGAGTTTATAGCGCCATCACGTATAGATGCAGAACTAGAAAAACACATATCAGATATATCAATTAAAAAGAATGTATCTGAGGATGTATTGCGACATGCTGTTAATTATATTCGAGATGGAATTAATATAATTCCTGACGACAACATGTTTACGGATTTGGAGAAATTAAAAACAAAGAGAATGAGAGATCCCGATGATATATATTTCATTGCCTTATATTATTCGTCCCAAGCAAATGGCATAGTAACAAATAACAAAAGAGATTATGAAAATCACGCCAAAATTATCGAGTTAGCGGAAATCGGAAAAATAGCTACTACATACAGATGTGCCTCAACAATTCTTTATATCGAGACGAAATCAATGGTAGATTTATTATATTTAACTGTTAGAGTCCTGAGTCAATCAATCAAACAGCGCGCGGCCAC
>NPID01001668.1_pt1 | contig 35898 bp, 40 predicted proteins | sample 8637491 | NCBI WGS metagenome assembly NPID01 (sample SAMN07420843, study PRJNA396082) | bioreactor metagenome | isolation source: sample BA6 brine-fed electro-methanogenic bioreactor BA | place: Japan: Kochi | collected 2016-06-14 | reverse complement strand
ATTTATACACTGCGGATTGCGTCCACAGACACCGGGTATGACCCCGAATCTGTGTCTCGTTGCAAGCTACAATCATTGTCTCTGAAGAGTTATATAGGTTCTCATTCAGAGGCAACAACCCCTTGCAACCATCCTCTCTGGCACCCCGCATCATTGATGCAGGATACCGGGAACTGCTGCCAACACCGGGGCAGCACTCCCCACACGGGCATGTCACCACCAGACCAGTTTCCCGGCATGATGGACGGGTACACGAATATAAGAGAGAATTGCTCCCGGATTCGTGAGACCCTGTTGCCCTGCGACCTAATTAGATACGCAGAAGTTCCATTTATACCCTCTCTTTTGATCACCAAAAACCGAGGGTCAAGACCGATGCCCGACCCCGGGAATACCAAAGATACGCGAGAATACCCGGTATCATGAGAGACCGGGAGGGGATCGCGCAGAGACAATAACCCAATCCTGCCATCATTCAAGATAGCCAGCCATGTTTCGCGCATACAGGATCGCGCCCAACAGACCCATTCAGAGGGCAGGTACCGGAACCCGCACAATCAGGATCTCCCCGTAAAAATCCTCCTGAATGAGATCGACGCGATCTTCAAGCATCAGAAAAAGAGTGGGGATATAGACTTCGTACAGAGGGCACCCGATCTCAGATGCAATACGGGAGAGAGGGACCGGAGTAGATCCATCGGGATCGAGGAGAAGGAGCGTCGCATAGATCGTGGATGAAGCCTCCTCAAAAGCCTCCTCATGGGCGATCTCGACCACATCCTCAGCGATCACAAAGAGGTCGTCATCATCAGCCAGATGCCGCCGCCTCTGCCGCCTTCGCTCCTCTTTCTCTGCCAGTTTCAGCTGGGTAATAAGTTCATAGAGGGTGACAGGTCGTGTCCGGTACTCCTTCCGTTTGATCCTCCGCTGGATCTCCCGTTCAAGCACCTCAATAGGACCGAGATGAGACTCGATCCCCTCTCCGTCCTGATCCCCGTCAGAGAAGAAATTCTCACCAAAATCTTCCTCCACTTCCTCTTCAACATCCGGATCAGGCACCCGTTCGATCAGGGCATCAGATTTCATTCTGAGAAGAATGGAAGCATAGAGAAGTGTTCGTCCGGAGATGCGGAGATCAAGCTCGCGCCTCCTCTCGAGCTCACCCAGAAAACGGTCTGTTAAAAGAACAATATCAATATTCCAGGGATCGATCTCCCCACCTTCTGCCATGCGGACAAGGATCTCGATCGGCTCTTCATTGATCGATTCATCAGGCATTGCACTTCACACCAGTAACAAGGGTACTCTTGTCCGGCCGTATGGTCACCCCGATGATACGGTCTGCACCCTGAATCATCGGCTTCCGAAGAGAGATGGCGATAAACTGCGAGGTCTCTGAGAGACTTCTGATCATCTGCGATATCCCCTCTACATTGGATCCGTCAAGATGCATATCCACTTCATCAAGGCCATAGAAGGGGGCTGGCATATGCCGCTGTATCGAGAAGATCAGGGCGAGGGTCACAAGCGACTTCTCCCCACCACTCATCATATTCAGTCTCCGGACATCCTTATCCTGAGGATGCACCTCAAAAGTCAGGCCCCCGGCAAAGGGATCCTCCGCATTTTCCAGAATCAGCCGACCCCAGCCCCGCGCAAGCTGCCCATATATCTCCTTGAAATTTGAGTCGATCGCCTCGAATGTCGAGAGAAATGCCTCGCGTTTCATCCGTTCGAATCCTTCGATCCGCTCGATAAGATCTGATCGTTCACGGGAGAGGATATCTTTTCTCTCGGTCCGCTCCATCACCCGTGCCACGACACGATCATACTCCTCAATCGCGAGCATATTGACCGCCCCGATCTTTCTGATCTGCCGCTCGGTGATCGCAATTCCCTCCTCGATCTCCTCTGAAGAAAGCTCACATTCGAAATCTTCTGTCTCCGGGGCGAGCGCGGCAATTTCGGCGGCGATAGACTGCGCCCGCTCTCTGAGTGCTTCAGCCTGGATCGAATGCCGCTCTTTCTCATTGGAATGACGGATGAGCTGTCGTTCGAGATCGGCAATCTGTTCATCAAGTGTACTCCTCTTCTGCCGGAGTGCCTCAATCTCATCCGAGAAAGATCGCTGTTCCTCTTCAAGCTGGAGTATCCGTTGGCGGGACACCAGTATCTCCTCTTCATACGCCTTGTTTTCGGTTTCAAGCCGGAGATTTGCCCCAACCAATTCCTCCTTCTCTTTTGTCATCTCTTCGATGCGTTTTGAGAAGTACTGGCGTTCGCGCTGGAGATCCGCAATATCTGCCTCTTTGTTCCTGAGACGCCGTTCCAGATCCTCAACAGATCGTTTCAGATCAGATATGATCTCTGCAAGCCTGACCGCCTCGGATGCCTCCATCCGCTTTTTGATCTCATCCACACGGGCATTGATGGTGCTGATCTGATCAGTGATCGTATCAAGAGTCTCTTCAAGAACAGCGATCTCCGCAGATATCTCGGCCTCCCCACCTTCAAGCTCTGATAAGGCGGAGGATAACGCTTCGATATCACCATCCAGCTGTACCATCCGTTTTCCGTACTCTTCGGTGATCAGCTCCAGTCGGGCAATCTTCTGCTCTGCCTCCTGCCGGTCTGAGCGGAGTGTTTCAACCGCAGCATTCTGTCGTGTAATCGATGCGGCAAGTTCCTCTTCTTCCTGCCGGAGTCCGGCAAGCCGCTCCCGAAGTTGGATCATATCCCGATCGACGGCAGCACCAAAACCCCTGATATCACGTTTCACCGAGCCGCCGGTCATCGCCCCGGTACGTTCGAGGAGATCTCCTTCAAGAGTCACCATCCGGTGTCTGCCAAGAAGTTTTCGTGCATGCTCCATCGTATCGACGACGATTGAAGTTCCAAAGACAAGAGAGAATGCCCGTTCATACGCGGGATCGAATTCGATCAGCCGGATCGCATAATCGACGACACCATCCCCGTCAATGGGTGGAAGCGGGGGAGGTACCCGCAGTTTTGAGAGAGGAAGAAACGTCGCCCTTCCAAGGCGCTGCTCCTTGAGAAACCGGATTGCATCGGCTGCAATGGAATCATCCTGGCAGACGACATGATTGAGCCTCCCTCCGGCAGCAATATTGAGTGCAGTTGCATATTCAGGAGGTGCTTTTCCGAGATGTGCGATAGTCCCGTCCACCCCATCCATCCCGAGGACGGCCTCAACAGCACGCCCCCCTGCCTCACCATGCGCCTGCTGCCGTGCTTCCAGCTGCATCAGTTTCTGTTCAAGCGATCTGATCTCTGCCCTGACCTCTTCATGCGATCCCCGAAGAGTCATTGCTTTCTTCTCGACAGCCGAGAGTTGCTGATCGTGGACCCTCTGAACGGAACGAATCTGATCGAGATCAGCTGATGCATCCCGGATTTCCCGTTCCTTTTCACTCCGTTCGTCCCGTGCTGCCTGAAGCCTGGGGGCAAGCCGTTCACGTTCCGAGACCCGGATACGGCTCCTTTCGATAACTGCATCTTTCTCAGAGAGGATACGGGAACGTTCTGCTTTTCGTTCTTCAAGCTGTTGCATGCAGGAGAAGATCTCAACCTGTGCACCCTCGGAATCCTTGCTTGCCGCTTTGAGATCTGTCTCAGCCTTCCCCATCTTCGCTTTCAGGGTTGAAAGCTCCATCCCGAGGTTTGCCCGGTCGATTGAGAGATTCCTGATATTTTCGGTTCGTTCTTTGACTGTTGCTTCTGATCGCCTGATATCTGCAAACTTGCGGTTGATCGCCTCGAGGTTTGTCTCACGATCACGGGTATTTCGCTGGATACCCTGCTCGGAAGTCCGGATAGCACCTTTTGCCTCTTCAATCTGTGAGAGGAGACGGAGATACTCAGGACCACTCTTCTGGCGGATCTCCTCATCGATCCCCCTCATCTCGTCACGGAGAAACGCCTTTTCATGTTCGTCATGGGCGATATCGTCACATAATCTGGAGAGAGCACGATCAGCATCAGCAATCATCCCGGTGATCTCCACCTCCTCCCGCCGCTTCTCACGAAGTTTTACGATGTTTCTCTTTGCCATGAAGGAGTCCAGCTCCTCCTGAAGACGGCGGAATGCAAGCGCTTCTTCCCGCTCGACTTTGAGTAGTTCCTGCCGCTCTATGAGTTCATGGAGAAGGATCTCTTCCCGCTCGATCCTCCATCGTACCACTTCAAGCTCAGCCATGGACTGCTCACGCTTCTGATCGAATTCAGAGACCCCGGCAATCTCGTCAACGATCTTTCTCCGCTCCAAATCCGACATCTCCATGATCCGGGCAACATCACCCTGCATCACGATATTATAGCCCTGGGGTTTTATCCCATGTCCGGCAAGGAAAGAGAGGACATCACCCTGTTTGCAGAGCCGTCCATTTAAGTAATTATATGAATAATAACCGTTAGCTGTCCGCTTGATCCGACGCGTTATCCTGGTGCCATCTGAAAAACTGACATGCACTTCGGCAGTATTTTTATTTGAACCGGTATTGATGAGATCGGTCAGCCGTTCAGCGCGCAATCCACGTGCCGATGTGATCCCAAGCGCAAAAAGAATACTGTCTAAGATATTGCTCTTCCCCGAACCATTCGGACCGGAGACGACGGTAAAACCCGTTTCAAGAGGGATCTTCGTCTTTCGTCCGAATGATTTGAAGTTGTCGATCTCAAGCAGGGTTATGTGCAAACGATCATACCTTCAGTATCGGTTTATTTTTTTCGCTGAATCGTCTTTGGAGAGGTATCGTCATCCTTCTCTTTCCCGGAGATCACCACTCCGCTCTTCGGATCGACATCCGGGGCTTCGTAGATCTTGCTTTCTATCTTCCCCTTCTTCATTTTGGTTGCAGGTGCATATCCGCTGCTTGCCACAATGTAGTCATTCCGGTTCCGCCTCTCATGCTTCAGTGTACCATCAGGCTGCATGATCAGCTCCATATCCGATGTATCTACCGGAGGCTCGGCCTCAGGGGCGGGAGTTGCCGCCGGCGGTGGTGAGGAGGGGCGCTGCCTGACCCGTACCGGCTCCTCATCAGGTACAATCCGCGAACGGGGTTTGTGCCCCATCTGCCCTGAACCAGAAGCAGGGGCAATAACCCCCCCCGACTCCTGATCCTCAAGTTTTCGGGCAAGTTTTCGTGTGACTGATTTGAGATCCAGCATCTCAGCAGTCACTCCTTTGAGCAGGGCATCCAGCTCATGGACCTTCCGCTCAAGGGCGGCTATCTTCTCCTCTTCACCTGCTGTGGTAGTGTGTACTGGTTCATCCTCGCGCTTCACCATCTTCAACTCCCGTTCCTTCTCTTCCAGCTCATGTTCAAGAAACTTCATACGTGCATCCATTTGCCGCGCACTCCCCCTCTTCTGTACGATCTGACTCACTGATGATAATGGTTTGCCTCACTGATTACAAGAAAGGATATTACCTTTTTACCACCATTTCTATTTATATGTCATTCCTTCAACGCGACGATCCAGAGGTCGCCGGTATTATCGAAAAAGAACACCAGAGGCAGGTCTTCGGGCTTGAACTGATCGCATCTGAGAACGTGGTGAGCAGAGCTGTGATGGAAGCCACCGGTTCAATTATGTGTAATAAATACGCCGAGGGATATCCAGGCAAACGCTACTATGGCGGTTGCGAGTTCCATGACGATGTCGAGAACCTTGCACGCGACCGTCTCTGCCAGCTCTTTTCTGCAGAACATGCAAATGTCCAGCCCCACTCCGGGAGCCAGGCAAACCAGGCTGTTTACTTTGCAACCATCCAACCGGGCGACGTGATCATGAGCCAGAGCCTGACCCAGGGCGGCCATCTGTCACATGGCTCACCCGTCAATATCAGCGGAAAGCTGTATGAGGTGCACAGTTATGGTGTCGATTATGAGAGCGAGACCCTTGACTACGGCGCGATCGCCGAGATGGCCCGGAAGACGAAGCCGAAGATGATCGTCTGTGGCGCATCTGCCTACCCACGCGAGATAGACTTCAAGGCATTCGGCGAGATCGCCGATGAAGTCGGTGCGATCTGTATGGCAGATATCGCTCATATCGCAGGCCTCGTTGCAGCCGGCATCCACAACTCTCCAATTGATGTCTGCCAGTATACCACAACAACCACCCATAAGACGCTCCGCGGTCCCCGCGGGGGCGCAATCCTCTGCAGGAAAGAGGACGGCCCAGCGATCGACAAGTCAGTCTTCCCGGGGATGCAGGGCGGACCACTGATGCATGTCATCGCCGCAAAAGCTGTCTGTTTCAAAGAGGCGCTCCAACCATCATATACCGAATATGCAAAACAGGTTGTGAAGAACGCCCGTGTTCTCGCAGAGACCCTTGCCGAAAATAATCTCAGGCTTTGCTCCGGGGGAACTGACAACCATCTCGTCCTCCTCGATCTCTCAGACCACGGGATCACCGGACTTGAAGCGGAAAATGTTCTTGGAGACGCCGGGATCACCGTGAACAAGAACACAATCCCACGCGAGAAGAGAAGTCCGTTTGTCACATCAGGCCTCCGGGTCGGAACCCCAACCGTCACCTCCCGCGGGATGAAAGAGGATGAGATGAAACAGATTGGAGACTGGATTGGCCGCGTAATAAACAATATACAGGATACCAATACTATCAAAGCCGTGAGAGAAGAGGTTGTTGAATTCGCAGGCAGATTCCCGCTCTACCCTGATGCAGTATGATCCTTGATGGAAAGAAGACCTCGGAGAAACGGCTTGCGCTTCTGGCTGAGAAGATCGAGGAGACGGGGCTCTATCCCCGGCTTGCCACCGTTCTTGTCGGGGAGGATCCGGCTTCGCAGCTCTATGTAAAGATGAAACATAAGGCATGCGAGCGGGTCGGTATAGGGTCAATCGGAATTGAACTTGAGAGTGATGTATCCACCCAGGATGTGCTGGATGCCGTGCACCGGCTGAATGACGATCCGATGATCAGCGGGATTCTTGTTCAGCTGCCGCTCCCAAGGCAGATCGATACCCATGCAGTGATCGAGGCAGTTGATCCCTTAAAAGATGTCGACGGGTTCCACCCGACAAACCTTGGTCGACTCTTCTCAGGATCCCCCCAATTCTCTCCATGCACCCCGCTGGGGGTGATGACGCTCATCTCCGAATATGGAATCGATCCGGGTGGAAAGAATGCCGTTGTTGTCGGGCGGAGCATTGAGGTCGGCAGGCCGATGGCTGCGCTCCTGACAAATGCTGATGCAACCGTAACCATTGCTCATTCAAAGACTGTCGATCTGGCATCGATCACCCAGAGAGCGGAGATCCTGGTGGCAGCAGTCGGCAGGCCACGGTTTATCACCGCAGAGATGGTCGGCTGGGGCGCAACTGTCATCGATATCGGAACTAATTATGATGAGAATGGAAAACTCTGCGGCGATGTGGACTTTGCGATGGTGGAGACAAAAGCAGGAGCGATCAGTCCGGTGCCAGGCGGTGTTGGCCCGATGACAATAGCCACCCTGATGGAGAACACCTTCGCCGCTGAAAAGCTGAGGTCATGCGGACCACTCGTATAGGAACAATAGGGATCGGGGCAGAGAACCCGGTCCGGCTGATGGGCGTCATTAATACAAGCCCCGAATCTTTTTTTTCAGGATCATTTGTCCCCCGGGGCAGGGTACTGGCTGCCGCAGAGCGGATGATTGAGGAAGGTGCTGATATCATCGATATCGGGGCACGGAGCACTGCACCGGGAAGCCGGGAGATCCCGGTCTCGGAAGAGTGCGAACGGCTGAAACAGTCTCTTCTGGAGCTTGAAGGGCTTGAGATCCCTATCTCCGTCGATACGATGTATGCAGAAGCCCTTCAGGTTGCTCTCAGATATGACATTGATGCAATAAATGACATTCATGGACTTGCCGACGAGAGATATGCGATGATTGCCGCAGAGAGCGGTCTTCCTGTGATCGCAATGGCAGCCCTGCATGCACCCGGAGATGCATGCGGTGCAGACGAGACCATGCGGACATTGGCAATAGTCATTGAACGGTGCAGACAGCACGGGATCGATGATCTGATATTGGATCCGGGGATTGGCCGCTGGGTACCGGAGCGAACCTTTGAGGATGACTGGGATATCTGTCGCCGCTTCAGTGAGTTTGCCACTTTCGGAAAACCTCTTCTCGGTGCAATCTCGCGGAAGAGTTTCATCGGCGATCTCCTGGGCAAGCCTGCTGAAGAGAGGCTTTCCGGGACTCTCGCCGCAACCGCCCTCCTGATCGATTCCGGAGCAGATATGATCAGAACCCATGATATCCGTGAAACAGCTGACCTGATCAAGGTCTGCGGGGAGATGAAGAGACGATGAGCATCTCCTTTTCTGTCTTTGGATGTAAAACGGGGCTCATCAAGCCCGGAGACGATATTGTTGAACGGATTCTGGCATCGGTTGGTGAGGCAGGAGAAATTCACAACAACGATATCATCGTCATAGCGGAATCTGCACTCGCAACAGCAGAAGGGCGTGTAATAAAGCTTGCCGATGTGATCCCATCGGAGGATGCCCTCCGATATGCTGAACGCTATGCTATGGATCCTCGGGTTGCGGAAGTAGTCATCTCCGAATCCGATGAGGTGATCGGCGGGATACCGGGTTTCCTCCTCTCGCTCAAAGACGGGACACTCCTCCCAAATGCCGGAGTGGACGGGTCAAATGCCCCTGATGGCACCATCATTCCCCTTCCCCTTGATCCGAATGCCTCGGCATACCAGATACGGAAGGAGATTTTTGAGAGAACAAACAGAAAAGTGGCGGTTCTCATCATCGATTCAAGAACCCATGCGATGCGGCTTGGCGTCTCGGGCGTCACAATCGGGTGTTCGGGTATGGCGGCTGTCGGTGACTGTCGGGGCACAAAGGATCTCTTTGGACGGGAGCTTGAAGTGACCAGGCGTGCTGTAGGGGATTGTATTGCATCTGCTGCCGAGCTTCTGATGGGCGAAGCTGACGAATGTATTCCGGTTGTTCTTGTTCGTGGTCTCGATATTGAGATTGGAGAGGGTGAAGGGATCGAGACGATCGCCCCGGATGAGTGCCTCTTTATGGGCGCAGTAAGGAAACTCGATAACCGGGATTAATCACGCAGGGGATCGCCCCTCACGACCCCGACCCGGCCTTTTTCATGCATCACGGAAAAACCAAGCAGTTCCAGGTACTCCCGTGCTCTTCCCTTTCCATGGATCAGCACCTCGACGAGATCCTCTTTCTCATCGATATCAGTTGAGAGACGGAACGAATCGATCACGTCCACAGAAAAACCGCATTCTTCTGCCATCGCAAGATGCTTCTGAAAACTCGACCCATAGTACCTGGCGTGAAAACACTGCGGGCGTTTCAGAAAAATAACATTGGTTCCCCCCCCACGACCGGGGACAATGGCCATATCGGCATCCGTTGAAAGAACCCGCTGGAGTGATTTTGCGGTCACGAGCGGAAGATCTGCCATAATAATCAATGCCGGGCAGTGAAACTGCGGAAGCGCCCAGTCTATCGCCTCGTTAAGCCCCTCATCCCTGACGGCAACAAGCGTACTCTCGCAGGTATAGGACGTAGTCGAGAGGAGGGTTGCCGAACACCCCGTCCGGTTCACAGCAGATACAACATCCTGAAGCATTGCATATGCAAACCCTTCGCGCTCCTGCTGATCCATCACACACGAAAGCCGGGTCTTGGGGTTGACCGGCTTGAAGGGAATCAGGGCATGGAAGTACATTGATCAGGGTTATAGCAACCAAGAATTAATACCAATCGATCCGGCTCTCATTCCCATTGGTGGAGATACCCTCTGTGTGGGAGGGGAGAGCCACCGGAGAGGATAGCCGTATCTTCTGTCACCGCCCCGATAACTGTGGCGTCCACTCCCGCAACCGGGAATCGATCGGGTGGCACTGTTGCGATCAGTTCGAAGTCCCCTCCGCCGAAGAGGAAGAGATCAATTGCCCTCTCTTTGGGGATATCCGGTATGATCGGGAAGAGAGAGGGATCAAGCGAGAAGCCAACGTTCGATGCCCGCCCGAGATCAGCAAGCGAGAGGGCAATACCATCTGAGATATCCATCATTGCAGTTGCCCCACCTTCCGAGAAGGATTTTCCTTCCAGTACACGGGGAACCGGCGTAATCAGGTTCTTCCAGAACCGGGGATCTCCGCCAAGACCCGCCTCAGCGCATCCCGGCATACCGGTAACACAGACAAAATCGCCGGGTTGTGCGCCGGATCGCCGGAGTATCATCTCATGCTCCACAAAACCAATCGCAGTTGAAACGATCGTCAGCTCAGTATGGCGATCGATATCACCACCTGCAAGCCGTGCGCCGACTGACCGGCAGCAGGCGTCAGCACCCCGGGTGATGCCAAAGAGGCGATCCGGATTATCCAGCCCGACTGCCATCAGGAGATCGGCAGGGGACGCTGCCATCGAGGCAATATCCGAGAGGGTGACGGCTGCTGCCATCCAGCCGATCTCATAATCGGTCATTCCTTTCGGAAAGTCAGTGGTTTCATGGAGCATATCCGTCGTCATCACCAGGAAGCGGTCGCCGATATCGAGGACTGAACAGTCATCTTCAGTCTCTTTCTCACCAACAATCCCCCGGATCCCGTCCAGCAGCATTCGATCATCCACCTCTCTTCACCTCCTGCTCCCGCATTGACCGATATGATTTGAAAAGATCCTCGATCGATTCAGCTTTTCTGCTCCGTTCATACTGTTCCTGCTTCTCCCGCCATCTGGCATGCCGCTCCAGAAGGGAACTTTTCGGGCATGCCCCGAATGATCCCTGAACCCGGATACGAAGTCCCTCTCCCGAAAGGAGGGGAATCCCAAACTCCCGGAATCCTGCCTCAAGATCCTGTGAGGGGGGAGACTGCCCCGTCACGATCACTCCCGCGATCGGGGTGTCAGCAAGCTCACGGATCGCATTCATGCCCCATCCATCAGTTCTCAGGAGGTATATCCAGTCATCCGGCCCCACCCCCATCTCAGACCGCATCCTCCGAATCGCATCCCGTGAGAGGGCATCAAGCACCTTCAGCGGTACGAGATCCTCTCCCTGTTTCAGATCGGCATAGGTCTTCAGCCGCTCAAGCTGTTTCCGCAGTCCCTTGTTTCGTTTCTCCTCTTTCCGGAGATATCTCTTCTGGTTGGCAATGATCCCCTGGAGGCGGATCACCTCGGTATCCCGTTGTACCGTCTCCTTCTTCTTTGACCGCTCAGCCTTTAAGTGGCGCCGGAGACGGGAGATCTCATAATCTTTCTTCTGTGATTCCAGATAGAGTTCAGAGACAAGCCCCCGGAGCTTGCGGATCATCTCATCCTGTTCGCGGGACTGTTTTGGTCGTGAGGGAGCTTCTTCCGGTGCCGCTGCTTCATCAGGCCCCTTCCGGAGTTCGTCTCCTGAAAGTTCGGCGAGGGCCTGTTCGAGGGAGAGGCCGCGGACGACCCGTGCACGGACCTCATCAAGGGCAATTCCCGGAGGCAGTCTTTTGGAGAGGCTTGCAAACTTGTTCTTGTAGTGCCGGTATGCCAGCATCGCCGCGGCATAGGCATCGCGTTCATGATCGTTTGTATAATTGATATCAGCGGCAAGCTCGTACTTCTCGGAGACCGGAATGTCATTTTTTGGAAGGAAAGAGACGGCATTAAATGACCGGCGGATCTTCTCCACGGTTCCCGGCATCTCTTTCTTATCCGAGGCGATGATTAACGGGCGTCCGTAGGTTGTAATCCCTGCAATTGCTTCTGCAACTGAAGTGACCCGGGAGCTGGAGAGGTGGATCAGATCTCCATCAAGGCTCAGAAGTGCAAGTGCCATTGTGGTTCCGGGATCAATTCCTGCAATCAGGTATCCCGGCTTGCTGGTCTGGGGAACAAAACGGATCCGCTCAAGCCGCGGCTGGGTGACAGAGACCTGCACATCAGAACCACGGGAGTTTGATATTGGAACGTCGGAGCGTTTGGCATTGACATGGAAGATCACCCGCGAATTGCCGCCAAATGCGCGAAACTCCTTTTTATCATATGGAACACCCGCCTCTATCAGGGTCATCTCGATCTCCCGGCCTTTTGCCCGGACCGCGCCATGGATCTTTCGCGTATACCGGTTCTGGCTCCAGCCGCCTTTGCCGGGAGAACGCCTTCGCGAGACGGTGATCAGGCATGCATCGGCAAATGCAACAACCCGGCATCCAGCACCAAGCAAGGCAACCTGAGCAGATGTCCTGGCCTCTGCAAAGGGATCAAAACGATTGAAGGTGAGATTGTACCTGCCTGCGACCTGTACCAGGCTCTCACGATGGTCACCCCCGCCGGTGACGCAGACGAGATCGGTCTTTGGGGGGAGAGACTGGAGGAAGAGATAAACCTCTTTTGTATCTGCTGCCACCTCCTGAAGGCTGTCGACTGCAAGGATATCCGGCTCCTCGGCGTTTACAATCCTGAGCAGGCGGAAGAGCGAGACCTCGGTCTCAGAGACGACCTCGCCATCTTCAATCCGGCAGAGTGCAAATGAAGGACGCCTGGACTGGGAGCGAACCGAACCTCTGACGATATCGATCCCATAAACCCGCATACCTATCACCCGGTGATAGCAGACAGTGCATCATCCGGATCGATACCCATCCGGTATTTCCGGTTGAAGAAAGTGACGATCGTCTCGACATCCCGCCTGAGGAGATCATCGGCATTCGGGTGGGAGCATTCAACCCATTGCGGCCAGTCGATGATCCAGCAGTGGTCTTCATTCACCATTACATTGTATTCGGAGAAGTCAGCATGGATGATTCCCAGAGAGTAGGTCTTCTGCATCTCGCCGATCAACTCCTCATAGACGGGACGGGGATCAGACAGGGTGCACTGGTTCAGGTTCACACCCGGTATATAGGAGATGGCTATCGTGTTTCTGCTCCTGTCGATTGGAACCGGAACCCGCACCTTCCCGGTGAGACGTAACAATGCTTCGTACTCCTGCTCTGCAGAGAGGGCAGAGGCAAAGATCCAGGGGCAGTGGGAATCATCTGTCATATAGTCCCGTTTCAATCTGACAGACTGAAATGAGTGCTGGCCAACCCGATGGAACTTCAGGACGATCACCCCAAGGCCAAGGGCTTCGTATACCTCAGACTCTTTTCCCACCCCGATGAGTGAGCCAAGTGCCGATATCGTTTTTCTACCTGCAAGAGTATGGAGGGCAAGACAGTCATATCCTGCAAAGACGAGTCCATAGCCAGGGTAGGGAACGGCATTGTAGCTGACGAGATCTTTCTCCATCAGCTCGCCCAGCCGATATTCAAGTTCACGCTTCGAGAGACGGGTGATCCGTTTCAGATCATCAAAAGGTACCCAGCGGTATCGTTTCATGAGCCGTTCTATTGCATAGAGGATCGTGTATTCGTACTTGTGGAGATCCCGGACCACATCGGCGGAGGGTGGCATTGGTACATATTTTGGATCGCTGAGATGAAAAATATCATACTACCTGCTTCTTTGAATAGCGTCTTACAAGTTCAACTGCCACCGGGTACGTTTCATCAGTACAGCAGATCATGACCGGGGTTATGAGTGCCTTCCGGGCGATATAGATCTTCTTCTCATCCAGGATCAGGCGGACTGACTTCACCTCCTTCCAGCGGATTCCCCCGGATACCTGTCCACGGGCAATGAGGCCTGCACCGGCGGCCGTTACATTCCCTGAGAGGATACCAAGGACTGCCATGGTATCTGTCATCTTTTGGGCATCTTTACCCGGCAGATAGGCAGCACCATCCGAATCGATGATGAAGTGGTAGAGATGTCCGCCCCGTGTAATGGTATGGAGAAGAAGAACCGCGATAAATGCAAGAAAGAGAATAAGGGCCGTTATACCAATTCCGATGATGAAGTAATCGAGGACAGATGCGGCCGTTGGACTTGCCAGTTCAAGAATGACCAGAAAAAGTGTGAGGGCAAGACCGGCGATCCCGATTCCAAGAAATATATGACAGGTCTCCGTCTTCCCGATGAAGGGCATCTTCGCATCCCATTCAATCCTGTCCGGGAGAGAGGCTGATTCCATATCAATCATTTTTTCGGGTGATGGGATACATCTTTCTATTCAAGGTGTAAACGGAGGTTATGATGAGTGATAGTGGTCTTCGCTGCACAAAGTGCAGGAATGATGCAATCATCAGCCAGCGCTATTCAGGACAGATGCTCTGCAGGGATCACTTCATTCATGATCTGGAAGCAAAGGCAAAACGGGAGATCCGCAGGAACCAATGGCTCAGATCCGGGGATAGAATCGGCGTTGCTCTGAGCGGAGGAGCTGCATCCGCTGCTCTCCTTTCCATCCTTCTGAAACTCACACACAAAAGATGTGATATCAAACTGGTTGGTCTCCATATCGATAATGGCGCGGGCGAAGCTCGCAGAAGGGCAGAGGAGATCGCTACGTCTGCGGGGGTTTTACTTCAGATAAAAAAGAGGAGTCCTGAGCATATGATAGAAGAGGATATTGCGGCATGTGCATCAGATGCCGGGATCACAGCTATTGCCTGTGGTAAGACCCTTGATGATGGGGCTGAAGATATCTTCAGGGCATTTGTTTCGGGAGATATCAGGTCTCTTGGATCAGGCTCCGAACCAGAAGAGATCTGTTGGATATATCCCCTTGAAACCATTCCTACAACTGAGGTCCGACTTTATGCCAGCATCCATTTTGATGGATTTTTTGTTGAAAAGGAAGAAAAAGACAAAAAAGCCGGAGATATTCGGGGGGTTGTCGGAGCATATACCAGCCGTCACCCCTCAACACTCTACGCAATGTACCATATCGGTAGAAGGATTCGATCCTGCATACCCGATACAAAACAGTAGTATCAGAGTACAACCTATTCCTGATCATCATGCAGTGTGATATCGGCTGTCAAAAGACCAGGATCGAGAACCTCATCAGGCAGGGGATCTGGTCTTCGGGAGCAGACGGGGTAGTTCTCGGGATATCCGGCGGGATCGATTCAGCGGTGGTTGCCGCTCTTGCCACCGCTGCTGTCGGCAGTGAGCGTGTTTCTGCATTTTTCCTCCCATCTGCTACAACACCCCCGGCAGATGAAGCAGATGTCCGGGAACTCTGTGACAAGCTTGGACTTGAACCTGCGGTCATACCAATTGATGATATCATTGAGGCATACCGCCGGATAGAAGGGTTTGTTGACACGCCGCATCTGACCGGCAATCTGATGGCACGGACACGGATGGCAATTTTGTACTACCAGGCAAATCTCAGGAACCGGATTGTCATCGGCACCTCAAACAAGACAGAATATCTCATCGGATACTGTACCAAATGGGGAGATAATGCAGCAGATCTCCAGCCGATACTTCACCTCTTAAAAAAAGAGATATATCTTCTGGGAGAGGAACTGGGAATCCCGGATTCAATTATGAAGAAGGAGCCATCGGCCGGCCTCTGGCAGGGTCAGAGTGATGAGAAAGAGATCGGGATCTCATATGCCGAACTTGATTCTGCACTTGCATCCCTTGAAGAGAATACCTGGAAGGCTGAGAACAAGATCCAGGAGAGGGTGCTTTCACTCGTGAAGATGAGTGCGCATAAGCGGCTTCCCGCGCTCAGTCTCGCAGGCACTGATCCCAGATCGCTGTAAACAGTTCTGGTCGGTTCATCAGGTCAGCAATCGTCTGATCACCGATAAGGCTGTACAACGGCTCTTTCCTGACGATTCCTATCTCAGGATGATCGACTGCCTCCAGAACACGAAGATCGGCAACACGGGTGTAGAGAGGGTTTTTGATAAAACGGCTATCATCCATCTCATAGTATGCTGCTCCCCGGTAGGCCTCAAAGAAGGCATAGTCACTAGAGAACGAATCCGAGACAATATTTGCCATTATCAGTGGATCATTGCCGGGGTTGATCGTCACATGGCCAAATCCGGGTGGGATCAGGATTTTGTCACCCTCAACTGCCGGATGGAGGACAACATCAGTGAGATCAGCTGCCTGAAGGAGGAAATGACCCCAGCCGGAGAGAACTTCATACACTTCCGGGTACGGAACGCCAGCGTCATTTAGAGGGTGGTGGTGCCCTTTTGTCTTAATGAATTCACCACAGACGGATCCGGGGGTGATCATGGTGATATCATACCTGATCTGCCCTGCCCGAAGAAGCGCACGATGTTCATCATTCATGGCCAGATCCCGGTACATATAGTAAAGGGGACCTGAAGCATCACAGGAGGGGTTTGCAAGCACCATCCTCATATCATCCACAGTCCGTAGATCGGGATCAGGAAGAGTACCGGTCCAGATATCCATCAGTGTTCTTTTCGATGTAAGAATATTTAAAAAGGGGGATTATAGATCCAGGGAGGTGTGGTATCGCCAGATGGCACCGGTGGGGGTAGCGGGAATGAGGGGGCTCGGCGAACCTCTTAAGATGAACCCGGATCGAACGGTGATGCGGGTTGTCATCAGATAGTGTTAGAATCAGAGCGGCAGGGCGCATTACTGTACAGTCTATTCAATGTCGTAAGAATTTGGCAAGCATATCTGACAGAAAAGGTTAGATCGAGAGAGGAGGCGACGTTTAGAAGTGTGAGATCGAATCCATCAGCCTGGAATCCATCAACCCTTTGATCGCAAGGGTGGTTACCGGATGCCCATCTTCTCTCATTGCCGCAAAGGGATTGGTGCCCCCGAGTGCGACGATGCCAAGGTACTGGGGGCTCACAGAGACACCAAGGATGGAGGCATTGGGCATCCCAACCTCGAGGATACCGGAGAAATGGCTGTCGACGCATTCATCAAGTACTTCGGCAAGGAGTGTTTCTGCTTCCATATGGCATTCGCGGATATTTCCAAGGATATTTCCGTTTCCTTCCTTCATCACCCGGTTCACTGATGTGAGATCCTGTGATGCCATCACCTGAAGCGGATCGAAGGTGGTTGCCTCATAGAGGATCATATTTGTGAATCTGCGGGGGAGATTGGACTCCACCTCAATAACACCGCCACCAATGGGATTTGTGACAATTCCACGCCGGAGGAGAATTCCATCCAGCGTAATGCTGCAGAGGGTACATATTCCAAGCATGCCTTCAGGAATTCTGTAGCCCTCAAGAGACTCACCCGGTTCAACGAACCGCACCAGATCCCCAACCGTAATGCCTGCTGCTACAATGCGCTTCAGGATCTGGATAGCATATTCGCGTTCGGCTATTGGTATAAGAAAGAGATTATAGACAACAGTCCCCTCATTCTCCAGCGGGTTGTATGTTACCTGCATGGAGTATTCGACTATCTGGTTATTGATGAATTTCAGAGGGGTATCCATTATGTACTAGTCGAGCCGGTTCAATAAAACCCTTCGCCCAGCTGTGATGTGAATCGAAATATTGTTCTATTTACGGGCACCTCTATGGGTATGGATGAATCAGTAAGGAGGCGTGCCATCCGTGAGATCACCATGATCCTCGAAACTGCAGGATATGATATCGAGGAAGAGGGTGATCCCTTCGATCTCTCCGCAGTTGCTGGAAAAGAGTGTATTCTTGCGATGTGCACCGATGATCCCACGCAGGCACGAATCTTTGACAATAAGCCATATATCCTGGAGGAGGATGGGGAGAAGATACCCTGCAAAAAACTGATCTTCACCCGGAACGAGAGACTGACCACCCATGAAGCCTCCCTCTGGTTGCCTGAGGATCTGGGGAGAGTTGCCGGGGAAGCCGCTGTGGCGCGGGTTGAAGGAAGAGGTTACCAGATTCAATTAGGCGAACCACCAGTTCGGAGGCAGCAGAGAAGAGAGAGGGTTGTGCAGGAGAGGCAGGCTGAGCGGGAGTCCCCGCCTCCAGGTTCGCTCACATGCCTGCCGGTGCATGTCGGACAGCAGGAGGCAGGCCGCATCTCCGGGCAGAAAGGAGAGGCGCGCCTCAGGTTGATCCCGCACTGGGCATACCAGTACTCCTGTATGGGACAGGCCACATTCAAGGGGAAGCAGATCTGTTTTGATGGAGAGGGGACAGGCGCTATCAGTGCCATCAATGGCCTTCGCCAGGAGATTGACCCTGATGGAGCAATTTCAATTGAGATCCCGGACGACGCAGAGGTTGTCAGGCCATCGATCCCTGCAAAAGATGCGGAATCCCGGATTCTCCAGTCATTGATAGCCGCGCTCTCCCAGCGGGTTCGGATCAAGACCGAGAGTGGTGATGCGATATTTTCAGAGGAGAAGACCTTCAAGCCGAATCGTGAGCAGATCAATCTAAAGGTCTGGCTTGTTCATGTTCCAGTCTGGCAGGTACGAGGAAGGAATATTGTTGAGGTAAATGCCACCACCGGTGAGATCCTCGCAGAACCAATGGATGAGGGAGTGGAACTCCTCTAGGCTCGACCCTATGATTCTGGTGATTGGAGGAGGACCTGCGGGTCGGATGGCAGCAATGCGAGCTGCCGGGTCTGGTGAGGAGGTCATCCTTATCGAGAAGCGCAGCCTCGGAGGCCAGTGCCTGCATGATGGCTGCATGCTGGTCTGCGGGCTGAATGATTGTGCCCGGATGATCCGGTCAGCTGCTCTCGGGGTGAGAGCCGGGATCACCCGCGGTGTGCCTGAAGTGAGATTTCCTGAGCTGATTACGGGAGTTCATTCCATACAGCAGACGATTGCAACAATACTTGATGATGAGACAAAGGACGCCGGGGTAGAGGTGATCTATGGTGCCGAGGCCACAGTCATCGATGGGAAAGCGGTTGTGAACGGCGAGGTGCAGGACGCTGATCGGATCATTATCGCAACCGGTTCCAGACCACATATCCCCGATATCTCCGGAATCACCCTTTCAGGAGTATATACCCCGCATACCATCAAGGAGATGAAACAGCTGCCGGAGAGGCTTGCGATCATCGGTGGGGGGGTGATGGCAGCCGAGTTTGCCTATATCTTCTCTTCATTCGGGACAGACACCCATATCATCAGCAGGAGCGAATTTCTTCATCAGATTCCCACCCGCCTGAAGGCAGCAGCTCTGAAGGATCTCCATGATGTTACCATTCATGAAGAGACAATGATCTCAGGTATTGCAGGAGAAGATACTGCAACCGGAATTGATGCAGACGGTTTTCACCTCGATTGTGATGGGGTCCTTCTTGCGGCCGGCCTTCTGCCAAACAGCGGAATGATCCAGGGCGTTGATAAAGGAGAGAGGGGAGAGATCCTTGTCAACAACAGGTTCGAAACAAGCATCCCGGGCATCTTTGCCTGCGGCGATGTGATTGGCGAACCCGGGCTTACACCGGTTGCACGACTTCAGGGGTTTGCGGCAGCAGATGCTGCCATCGGACGTGATCACCCGGTTGATCTCTCATATCTCCCCCGTTCTATGAGTCTTGGATATGAATATGCCTGGATTGAGCCGGTCAGTGATGAGGGGATCACCTACACGCTTCCCGGACCTGCCGGGCCGGGGACATTCTGGTCTTTGCCTGAGAGAAGGACCGGTATAAGCAGCCTGATGGTGGATGAGGAGACCGGACGGATTCTTGGTTTTGCCGAGGCCTCCCCTGATGCCGGGGTGATGGCGATGTATCTGGCTTTCATGGCAGGGAAGGGAATCGATGTTGCTGATCTTGCCAGCATCTTTGAGGTGCATCCAACAGCAGATGGTATGTACCCTACAATCCGGTATACTTCTGCACACCTGAAAAAGAAGCAGATAGGGAACTCCAATCAATTCCGATAAGACTCGTGTTTCTTTGGGAGGACGAGAGAGAGATAAAGCCGTTCAAAATAGCGGTCTGTCATACCCGCAATAAAGTCGCGGACCGCACCCGCAGGGGAGATTGATGCCCGATACTCTTCTGAAAGCCAGGGGGTATCGAGGAAATCCATAAATATTTTTGATCTCTTTTGTTCATCTTCCAGATCGGTTTTGAGCGAATAGAAGACCTCCTCAAACATCTTCTGGATTATCGGATCCTGTGAGCGGGTCTTTGGATGCTCGTAGATCTGAACGTAATTGAACCGTTTCAGGCGGATTAATGCATCCCCGATCTCTTCTGAGAAGCCAATTGTTCCTCCATCACTGCCCGCACCTGATGCCATCAGATCAAGGGTGAGTCGGTTGATAATCTCTGTTTCATCTTCACCGAGAGCTGATCTGATATCATCAGGAAGTGCACCGAATCCTTCGATGAGCCCGACTTCTGTTGCATCACGAAGATCGCGGGCGATATAGGCGATGGTATCAGAGAAGCGGACGACACATCCCTCAGGGGTGGACGGAATTATCTCATCTCCGGCAGAAGCTGACCTGCATCGATCTTCAAGCTTCTCAAACGCATGCTCGTAAGGTATCGGTGCAGGAGAGAGAGTTATTGCATTTGATTCACCATCATGGCAGAGGATACCATCAAGAACCTGAAACGTGAGATCGAGGTTCTCAATCTCATCCAGAAAACGGACACCCTGGACATTATGTTTGAATGCTCCGATCCCTTCCCGTTCGCAGATTGAAGAGAGGCATTTTTCACCGAAGTGGCCAAAGGGGATATGCCCGATGTCGTGGCCAAGTGCGATCGCCTCAAGGAGATCCTCGTTTAAATGGAGGGATCGTCCAACAGTCCGGGAGATCTTTGAGACGAGCTGGACATGAAGAACCCTGTGGGTGATATGATCATTTTCAAGGAGCGAGAAGACCTGCGTCTTGTCGATATAGCGGGCATATGCCCGTGAATGGAGGATCCGATCCGCGTCACGGGAGTACGGAGAGCGGATATCTTCTTTCTTCCGGTCATATCTTCGTATGGCATCACTGCTCCGGGTCGCATTCTCTGAGAAGAGGGCTTCACGTTTTTCAAGGTAGGCACGGGTACTGGCCAGGAGCTCGTCAGGGGTGATCATTGATGAGAAGAGATCTGTTCCCAGTGATAATCAGGATGCCGGATGGGGTAGGGGGGTTTAGTATATCTCTTGGATTTCTCAATATGCCCTATATTGTACATCAGTTATCGGGGTTGAGTGAATGGATAGCATAAACCATATAGAGAGGCAAATTGGATAGTATAACAAACAGGGACGAAGATTTATTATCCCAGATAAAATATACACAACGTGATGTTCCCATGGATGCAACATTTACCATACCAAAGACATTTCTTTCTGTGATCAAAGTTCGGGAAGCCGAACTCGATCGATTCCTTCGCCGCACGCTTGCGGTTGCTTTCTATAGGGATGGAAGATTGTCGCTCGGTAAAGCGGCAGAATTTGCAGGAATGAAGAGCAAATGGGAGATGATAATGCTCCTTGATGAAAATAATGTACCTGTTGATTATTCAGCCGATGATGCAGAGTCAGATATAAAAACCCTGAAAACGCATCTGGGGCGATAATCAATGGTTGTTGTCTCAAATTCAACGCCCCTTATCGCACTTTCGAAGATCAACAAACTTTCTCTTCTTAATCACTTCTTTGAAGAGATCATCATTCCAGAGGAAGTATACAATGAAGTCGTCATTCGTGGGGGAACTCTGTATGGTGCAGGAGAGGTTGCAGATTCCCCATGGATTCATCTCAAAACGGTTAATAACAAACAAGCAGTTGATGCCCTTTCATTGAACCTGGATCGTGGGGAAGCGGAGGCAATCATTTGTGCACAGGAACTCGGGGCTCTTTTACTCATTGATGACAGAGATGGAAGAAATGCAGCCTCCGAACTTGGCATCCCAATTACCGGAACAATAGGCATCCTTCTTGTGGCGGCTGAAGACGGCCTGATTCATTTTCAAACAGAACTTGATATCCTGGTTGCTTCAGGATTCAGGCTGAGTGAAAGAGAATATGCAAGGATTGTGAAGATTTCAGAAGATAAGTGAGGGTCAATCCATACCATCTATCTCTCACTGTCAGGTAGCAGATTGTTCCCTGACCTCCATAAGGCGCACTTCAGCAAGAGGATGTCATTCAATTGAAATGATTGTAACCGGTAGAAAAGGTTTCAGCAGATACTTTTACCTCTGATCAAGTGAGAAGATGGTGATATGGAGGGATGAGAGCTGGATATCAGGGAAGATGATGAGATGGAGGTTCTCCAGAGGAGGGTGCTTCGGGATGGAAAAAGCATCAATATTCTGGTCGAACAGCTCAACCATGTCAGTATCCCGTACCGGGTGAAGGCGGCAACCGAACTAGGAAAGCTCCACCATCCGCTTGCGGTATCTGCGCTGATCCGATCCCTCTCCGATCAGGAGAGCGATGTCGTCTTTGTCGTGATCAAGTCGCTTGGTGCCATCGGTGATCCAATTGCAGTTGAGCCCCTGATCGGATGCCTCGATGGTGCTGACCGCTGGGTTCGCCGGGGGGTGGCTGCGGCGCTTGGCGAGATCCGGGATCCGGTTGCAATCCCTCCGCTCTCAGAACTGCTTCAGGATGAGCGGGCTGAGGTCCGGGCTGCTGCCGCTGAAGCGCTTGGGAAGATCGGCGATCCGTCTGTTGCAGATCTGATCCGGCCCCTGCTTGATGATGAGAAGGATAAGGTGCAGGATGCTGCATGGGAGGCGCTCAGGGTGCTCTCAGAGCGGACAGAAGGGTAATGGGTGATAGGGCTGGTTCTTTTGTGGCAACTGCGCTTACACGCCCTTTCGTCCCTTGCTTGACAGACCTGTGCTGTGACATACGGTACCCAGGGCAACCCCCCTGTGATCCCCCCTCTCCTGAGGGGGCATCAGGATAATCAGGGAAAGCTGGCATCGCACGCTGGCACCGGTGGGGATAGCGGGAAGGGGTAAGCTCAGGGAAACCCGGTGGATGAACCGGGATCTAACGGCGATGCGGGTTACGGCAGAACCACCGAAGAAGAGGGAGCAGCAGGGCGCGTTACCGTCGCTCGATTCTTGAATCAGAACCAAATAGAGGCATTCTGGCGCGATAGCGCCATAATCCTCATTGCGGGGCGATCAGCCCCGTTCGGTGACCGCAGGTCGCCAACCCCGACAGGCGAAAGGGGGCAGGCGGTGCCCCCCCTGGAGCCGGGAGGGGTCAGACCAATGCATACTATTGGAGGAGTAGTGAGGGATTTTAAGGAGTTTTGTGGATTTAGAGATGTGGTGGGCAGATAAGATGATTCACGGTTTCCGTCTTGCATTCGCCCGGACATATGCCGCGCCTTCCTCATCCTGTACCCGGAGAAGATATGTCCCAAAACAGGGTTTTGTATAGGGTAGGATCACCGTGTCCCCACCCTCAATGGCAAGCGCGATCGGCGGTACCCCGATCATCCGTTTCTCAAAGAGAAGGAATCCGGGGTCGACATAGTAGATTTCGGTGAAATGTTTTTCGATATACTCGCGGCTCTCCTTGAAGGATGTGTATTCCAGGATAACCTCATATCCAAGATTATCTACACAGCTCATGATACCACTACCTCCGGATCGGTTCGTTCTGTGGGCAAAAAGACTCCTTTTACTCTCATCGCTTCTCCCACCCCATCATCAGATCGAGTTTCCTTCGTAGTTTACCAGGGTTATGGACTGCCAGCTCCGTGATGAGATCGCAGGAGCAATCAAGATCTCCTGATAGTGCTTCTGCATTTCTCCCAAAGATCAGAACAACAAGACGGCCATGGAAAAGGAACCTGATCGTTGATGCATATGAGATCCCGGCATCGTTATGAATAAAGGCTAAGACCAGGGCTGGACGCCGCATCTCCTGTGAAAGTTCATCGATACATTTTTCGAGCTCGACAAGCTCCCGGAGATACATCTTTTTTGGATCAGAGATCCGAAGCAGGTTCAGGACAGATGGGTTCCCTGCGATGGTGAGCGTGTATCCATCATCATTCAGCCGATCTGCGGCATAGAGGGCAAGTGCCTGCTGGACAGGGACCTCGGGACAGCCAAGGACGATCAGCGCCTCGTTCGCCGTTTTCTCCATCAGCTCTCCCCGTGATGCCACTCCCTGGCTGAGCATGACGGGAGATTGCTTTCCTGCGATACTTGATGGCATAGCTTTCACAGTTGCTTGGTGCTTCTGATGGATAAACAATGCTGATCCCGGGGTGATGATGCAACCCAATAACACTCTTTGGGGCACCCGATCGTCACCCATCAGGAGCTTTATGATGCTGTATGATCCAGATCACTATGAGATGAAGGTGATTCTACCCGACAAAAGCCACCATATCCTCCCACCGGATCCACTGGATATTGATGACATTCTGCTTGCGTTTGGATGCAACCCGACAACGGTGATCGTCATCAGGAATGGAACTCTTGTACCGGAAGATTTCATTGCTGGCGGAGATGATGAAATCAGAATCGTATCCGTCTCCCATGGCGGATGAGGGCGTACCTGATGGACTATTCAAAATGGTGTGAGGGCATGAGAAATGGATGCTATACGTAGAAAAAATAAGGAGGAGAAATGAGCAATGGCGATGGAATAGATGGCAGGAGTGAATCATGCTCCCTTTGCACAAAGCCTGCTGTTGCACGGCTCACCGATCCAAATCGTCACCTCTGTGCCGACCATTTCATCAGGGATTGTGAAGAACGGGTACAAAAAGCAATTCAAACAGAGGGCATGATTACAGATTCCGATCGGATTGCAGTCGGCCTCTCCGGGGGAAAGGACAGTACAGCCCTCCTGATGATCCTCTCCCGGATCCTCTCTTCCAGTGGTGATGATCCAGCTTTCAAGACAGGTGATTCTGAAAGAGGCGACTCAAAGATCGATGCGAACAGCCCCAAGGCAGATCTTATTGTAATTACCATCGATGAGGGAATCTCAGGCTATCGTGAGGAGACGATGGAGGCAGCAGCTGCACTCATCAGGCGACTCGGAATCCCACAGCAGATCATCAGTTTTCGTGAACTCTTCGGGTCCGATCTCGACTCCCTGCTCAAAGGCCGTGAAGATGAGGCATGCACCGTCTGCGGGGTGCTCAGGAGGAGAGCACTCCTCGAGGGTGCCCGCCGTGCCGGAGCAACAAAGATCGCAACCGGACATAATCTGGATGATGAGGCACAGTCTGTCCTGATGAACCTGCTTCGGGGAGATCTCTCACGGATGGTTATGGATACCGCATCCGGATACCCGGATTGTTTTATTCCCAGGATAAAACCATTGCTTCCACTTTCGGAGAAGGAGATTGTAATCTACCTGATGGTACAAGGAGCATTTACCGATCTCCCCGAATGCCCCTATGCCCACACCGCACTCCGGGGAGAGGTGCGGGAGATGCTCAGCAGTCTGGAGTTGCAGTATCCCGGAACACGGCAGAAGTTGATCACGGCCAGGGATGATGTACGGGAGATCATCGGTGCAGGTGAACCGGAGATGCGGGGAGAAGGAGGAGTGACCCGGTGCTGCCGCTGTGGTGAGGTCTGTAGCGGGAATATCTGTGCGGTGTGCCGGGTGCTCAGAAGAGAAGAGACTGGGTGAATAAAGAGGGGATGGGATGATAGTCCAGTGAAAATACATCTTTTTGAACCACATGGCTGTGAAAAAGAAAGCCAGTAGTAACTTCATCGACTGCTGACAAGTGCCCATCCGGGTTTTCCATACACAGATCCAAGATTAACTGAAATATATGCATCAGAAGTACGCATACCAAATGGAACTTCAAAGAGGATTGTACCTTCAGAGAGTTCATTTCGATTTAGTGTCTTCTGAGTATACATCTCCCCAAGTGAAGTATATGTGGGTGTCTTAAGTGGGGTGAACTCTTCACCAACTCCATGGAGTGTAAATGACGAGATTGATGGGGTCTGAATCGTGTACGACTTTCCATCACGGTTTCCACTATGGGCAATCCTGAAGTGAACAGAGAGAAAAGATGTTCCGTCTGGAGCAGGTACATGAATCGTATTTCCGGTATCTTCATCTTCATACCAGTAGCTTGAGAGAATACGGGCATACCGTGGAGAGATAGTGATATCATTACTCTTTCTTGAATCCATGTATTTGAAGCCCCACCCTATGGGAATGAGGTCATCCGGAAGAGGATAAAGGAGTGAATAATCCAGCCCACCGTTTACACGACTGAGCTCCTCAGTTCTATCAACCCGGATTTGATAAACACCCGTTGCTGGATGACCGCCTTGCATTTTAAAGGCCTTTTTTGAGATAGCAAGTCGTGCATTGGTAAGTTGAGCACAGACATCCTGCATATCCGCAACCATTTTCTGCCGTTCGCCATCTGAACCCGGGAGTCCACGTGTTAGTAATGAAGCAGTAGCTATCATTCTTACCATTGCCTGCTGAAAACTCCTCTTCTCCACGGTGAGATGTTTTGATACCTCCAGAGCCTCAATATCATCCCATGTTTCCTGAGAGAGACTTCGAAGCTTCTCACTCTCCTCAACCAGCAACTGACGATTACCCCCCTGAACCGCCTCAGTGCAGAGCAGAGCAATAACCGAAATACTTTCACCTCTTTCATCTACGATCTCTAAGAATAGCTCATCATCATACTCAACCTCTGGTTCAGGCTCTTCAGTTTTTGGATTATGCACCTCTGGAACCGGGCGAGTTTGATTTACTTGTATTACAGTAGTTCCAAAATAATGGTTGAGTGTTGCAAAGGCAAGTGGTGTATCATTATACATACCATCAATTTGATCTGAGTTAAGGGAATCAATCTCCTCTACAGGTTCGACTTCTGGGGAAGTCGCGATTATAAGAGCTGAGATGAAAGCAATACCAATTATAAGAACAATAATATTTATATACTTATCATCCATCAATTTCCACCTATACCAATAGATTTAATCTGAACTGGCGGGAGAGGGCACCCGATTATTATCAATAAATTGATTAGTTTCATTACTATATCGTTGTTTTGATAGCCTCATTTTATGTATCAGAGAATACGAAAAAAGAACCAAAAAAGATTTGATCCCTCCATCCATATACAAAGTATCCGGAGAAAATATTGTGCTATCATCAGAGGAACAGAAACGCTACTCCCGCCAGATCATGCTCTTTGGAGATGAAGGACAGGAGAAGCTGAAAAAAGCCACGATCTTCATTGCAGGAGCAGGCGGATTAGGCTCCCCGATCGCTCTTTATCTCGTAGCAGCGGGAGTCGGGAGGATCATCATTGCAGATAATGATCAGATTGAGATATCGAACTTAAACCGCCAGATTATCCATTCCACCCCGGATATCGGAGAAAGAAAGATCGAATCGGCCCGGCTGAAGATGGAGGCTATCAATCCCGAAATCACCATTCAGGCACACCATACTACCATTGATTCTGAGAATATCTCCACCTTGATCAAAGGTGCAGACGGGATTGTGGATGCAATGGACAATTTCGAGACCCGGTACATCCTGAATAAAGCTGCATGTGATGAGAGAATTCCGCTGTTTCATGGGGGAATCCATGGTTTTTCCGGGCAGGCAACAACGATCATCCCCGGCAGAACCGCCTGCCTCAGGTGCATCTTCCCCCATGCCCCTCCAAAAGAAGTATTTCCTGTGCTCGGGACTACTGCCGGATTCATCGGAATCGTGCAGGCAAACGAGGTCATAAAGTACATAACCGATATGGGCGGCCTCCTCGAAAACCGCCTCCTCCTCTGGGATGGTGAGAGGGCGGAAGTCGACACGATAGCAGTTGAGAAGAATTCCTCATGCCCGGTCTGTGGAAAGATAGACAAATAGGCAGGTGTATGTACTCTCATGAAAAACCAGGCAGATGAAGAAAAGAGACAGACTACAGCAATCAGGAGATAAAAAGATGGCAGATCAACAGGACGAACATATCATTGAGGCAAGCGGACGGGCACGGATCATTATCAGAAACGGTATCGTAGTGGAAGTAGGTGATCCGCTGATCCGTGACTGCCCCCTCGCAAAGCGGTTTGCGTACCCGATCCCGGAGATGACACAGGAGCATATCGCCGCAAACATCACCCACCGGATAGAGGCATTTGGGATGTGCACGCCAAATCGTGAAGTGCTCGATGACCGGGAGTTTGTCGGATTCGGTGCATCCGAGATCATCAGCTTCGGGATGAAGGCGGGGATGCTGGATGCAGCAGTCATTGCCTCTGATGGTGCGGGAACCGTGATCGCACCAACACCCGCACTCGTACAGGGTATCGGTGGCAGGATGTCGGGGCTTGTCTCTACCACCCCATACCCATCAGTTATCAGGAGAATCGAGGAGGCAGGCGGTATCGTCGTCTACCCCGGGACAGCAGCAATCGATCAGGTGGGAGGCGCTGCACGGGCAGTTGCAGAAGGATTCACCGGGATCGCCGCCACTGTGGCACTGCCGCAGGATGCAGAGGCGATCCGGGGCCTTTACCCGAATGTGCTGATCATCGGCGTCCACACAACCGGCCTCACCTACAATGAGGCGCAGGCCCTCGTGGATGCAGCCGACCTGGTGACGGGCTGTGCATCAGGTCCGATCCGCGAGATCGCGGGGGCCGGTGCACTTGTCCAGGCAGGTGTTTCGGTGCCGGTCTTTGCCATGACGAAGAGGGGAAAAGAGCTGATCATTGAGAAGATCAGACGGTCGGACGAGCAGGTACTGATCAAGCCGACGAAGCTGCCGTCACTTGGTGGGAACCAACCGGATCCGCTGATCTGAAGAAGAACCTACTCTTTTTTCAGGCGCTCATTTCTGAACCGGACGAGTTCTTCGCAGAACTCCCCGAGATAGTCATCCATCGAGAGGCTCCCTTCCTGGAATGCACACTCTCCTTCCTCGACAACCTTGTTGATGATATCCCTGGTCGGAAGGATGAGATCGATTGTGACACCGGCCTGCTCAGCTCCGCGGATCAAAGCTTCCCGGAAGATCCCGAGACAATAGGCGATCCGGTACCGATAGATCCCTTTCGTCTTGGTAAGGTACCCTGCAACCCGATCGGTCTCGATCATGAGGAAGTCATCAAGGACATTCTGGTCCTTGCATTTGCCGAGCATGTACTTGTAATGGGCATAGGGGTACATCTCCTCAAGTTCTGACGGCACGATCCCGCATGTCCCAAAAACGACGATATGGTACTGATCGTCTGAAAAAACCTGCGAGATAACCATTTTGATCAGCTGATGGCTTGGGCTTGTGCTGTAGGGTTTCCGCATCGCACAGGGGAGGAAGATCCCGATATCCTTTGATTCCACATCGTACTCATCGATGATGTACCTGTATGATTCCTCAAACTCTCGCAGGTAGAAAGGGGGATCGGTGAGGAGGGGCTTGTTGGAGGGGTTATTGGTGCCGCCCATGGTTGTCTCACAGATATTGGTTGTGGAGGAGGATGAAAGGTGCAGGTTGCCCACAAAGAAGTATCGATTAGAATGTTCTGTATACTGTTCTTCGAGGTCAAACTTCAACCACGACAATGATCAGACGGTCATCGTGGATCTTCAGAATAGCGCGATATTTTCCTACCCTGAGTGAGAAGAACGGGGGGTTATGGTTCCCTTCCAGACGTTTGAGAAACCGGTATGGGTTCTCCTCATTTGCAAGATCGGCAAGCGCTTTCTGGATGCGCGGAGCCGATGGTGGATCAAGCCAGGCAAGATCCCGTTCTGCTGGAGGGATGATGACTATGTCAAAGGGTTTCACAGGAGATCAAGATCCCTCATAGCGTCGTCAAGAGGCCTGAACTTTCCTGCTTTAATATAGATCTCTGCCTCATCCAGACGCCTGAGGGTCTCTTCAGAGAGAGGTTGATTATCATATATTACATCAATCAGGCGCTCAATACAGTCATTATAGGTTTCCCGGGGATGGATCTTCAGCCTGGTCAGTCTCTCTTTTGTTGCGGATTCAAGCTTAATCGTCTGGGACGTCGCCATGACACTATAGTGCACCCAGGTATACCATAAAGGCTTCCACCCTCAAAATCCGTGATGGAAGAGAGGGGAAGAGAACATGATAGGGAGGTTCTGACCAGCCGTAGAATGTAGGATCAGCTATTTTTTTACAGAAGGTTTATATTCGTAAACGTCCGAACAACATATATGTCAATCAAATGTGGTGACAAGCCCGGAGAGGGCAGGTATGTATGCAAGAAATGTGGGAAATCAATCACCCTTGCAAGCAAGGACGAGGCAATCTACCCCTGCCCAGTCTGCCAATTCTGCGAATATCGGCAGGGTTGATCCGGGCTTCACGTATCAGAACCAACACCCATTTTTTTATTTCCCGATCCAGTCCGGGAGGGCTGTATCCTGTAGAATCAAGGCAGATGAGTCAGCGATATGAATTATACCACTGCTCATATTCCTTATGATCTGCAAAACAGTGGAGGATATACAGGGTATCTTCATGAATCTCATATATTATCCGTGCCTGTCGCGTCACCTTCTCAACATGAGAGGGGATACCATACCTCAGATGACGGCGGGGAGGCATGGATCGTATTTTTTCGAAATGCGAGAGGAAGAGATGCTGAAGATCGTCTGGTAGCCTTTTAAACTCTTTTCGTGCAGCATCCAGGAAGAGGATCTCCAATAGATCACCTCGTAATGAGCCGTTTCATCTCATTCAGAGAGGTGAGAGGAGTTGTACCGGCCAGAGCCTCGCCCATCTCTATCGAGACCCCTCTGTGAACCAGCATCAGCTCTTCCTCTTCAATCATCCTTTCATATGCGAGGATAGCCTGCCGAATAACCTCCGTCTGATTCCCCGCATATCCCTTGTCGATGATCCTCCTGATCGCCTCTTCATAAGGTCTTCCAATTGTAATGTTCATAGAGATCCTCCTTGAGAGTACAATAAATGTACACTCAACAATATATTAATTGATCATAGCCTCTGGTGAGAGAGAAAAATTTGGCACATTATCCAACCCGGGGACCCTTCCCAATCCAGATAACGCACCCATACACTCCAAGGCCAACCAGGGCTGCCCATACCGGCATCAGCAAAGAAGCCGCACTTTCTCCCAGAATAGCAATTGCCACCATCACAACAGAAAAAACAAGGAGCCGGGCAGCCTGCACCCTGCCCCGATCGAGCGGCTCTCCGCTCTGGTCACCGCCAGATAGGATCCGGCCCTTCCTGATGATCACAGAGATGAAGAGGAGAGGAGCTATGAGCATCGGGATGAGCAGCCATGATGCGGCAGGAAGAGAGAGGGCAGTGAGGGTGGAACCAAAGAGCGATAAATAGGCAAACATCCCGATAATCAGAAGGGTAGCGAACCAGAGCTGGCGGGGATTGGGGTCTTTCAGATGACCATCGAGGATGAATGCCGCTACAGCTGCCGGACCCGCCACCCAGAATCCTCCCAGAACCAGCCATCCGGTGAGCAGAAGAAGGGCGGCCGAATCAAGTATCCCGGCCAGCTGCCCGGTCGTCCGGTTCACTATCCTGAGAAGGAGCAGCAGGAAGAGTGAAGTCAGAAGACCAGGCTCTGGAACAATGATCAGAAGAGGGATGCAGATCAGAGCAGGCAGAAACGCGGCATACTCTGAGTCAGGGTCAAGCTCCCGGGAGATGGCCCATGCAAAGAAGATAGCAATACCGGCGACAAATCCCTGAAGGAGGGCATCAAAGAGTGCTACCCCCAGATACAGAGACGAATAAGCAGCAGCTCCTGTCGATATGAGGAGCATCAGGATGATGATCGCCCGGTTCGTCGGGTACGAGGGATCGATAGGGCGGGCGATGGTCGTCAGCGGGTGCATAATATATTCTCGTATATTCAGATGAACTCACTGTGAGCCACAGGAGAAGAAATAGCCTTCCTACGGAAGTGAGGGGTGCAACACCATTTCAGCCACCACCACCCATCCCCATTAAAAAATGCTTTCTATGAGAGCCAGTATTCCCATCCTCAACACTTATTACCATCAATGCCGTACAAGGAGGAAGGGGCCGATGAAAAGCCCTTATGTAACAGGAGGAATTCTATGCCTGAATTTGCAAATCCATTCGCAGGAAATAGTATCGATCGAAAGATCTCCCATGATGAGCTCATCCGCACCATCAGATACAGCATGGCAGCCGAATTCGAGGCGATCCAGCTGTATATGCAGATTGCAGATGCAACCGACAACCCTCTTGCAAAAGAGGTCTTAACCGATATTGCAAATGAGGAGAAGGTCCACGTAGGAGAATTGTACCGCCTCCTGATTGAGCTGGACCCGAAAGAGAAAGAGTTCTATAAAGAAGGTATCGAAGAGGTTGAAGAAGAGATTGAAAAGTTAAAGCTGAAGAAATAGATATATTTTTCTTTTCTTACACATATCTTAGAATGAATGTACCCACACACCCTCTTTAATCGATCCGATCTCCGATTCATTGCCACCCTCTTCTTTATCCTGATCACAACGTTTGGGATCACCTCTGCTGATCCGGTCACAAACTGGGAGATCACATCTGGAGAGTACGATGACACACGTGCCTTTGACATAGTACAGACAGCAGATGGCGGATATATCATCGTCGGAGCAATGATTCGCCCCTGGGAGGAGGGATATACAGTCCCCAGTCCGTTCTACCAGGCATATATCATCAGGGTGACCAGTGACGGCACGATACTCTTTGAGAAGACGATCGATGACGAGAGAACGAGAGCCATCAGCAGAATCATCAGGACAAAGGATGGCACGTACGCGATTGCCGGTTCAACAAGCGATCCACCGGACCATGACTCGGACGCATACCTTGCACTGATGAATGAAGACGGAACTATCATCTGGGAACGGGCTTATGGAGGGGAGCACTATGATAGTGCATTCGATCTCGTGGAGGTTGAGGGGGGCGGATTTGCCATCATCGGAGAAACAACCAGGACCGAACCCCACCCAAATCAGGACATCTACCTCATCCGGACAGATGATGCCGGAGAAATCCTCTTTGAGAAGAGCTATGGTGACAAATACACTGATAGCGGGCACTCCATCAGCATGACCCGTGACGGGGGATTCATAATTGCCGGAGATGGCGCATTCAGCCTGATCAGAACAGATGAGAGTGGAAGTATACTCTGGACGAAATCGCTCAGAGAAACTTCAGATCTCGGGTCAGGAGTTCTCACAACACCAAACGCCATCCTGGCAACCTCAGACGGAACATTCGTTGCTGCGGGCACAACCCTATCACAGGATGGAGATATAGTCACTCTCCATGCATCCCTTGTGAAGATCGATGAAAATGGTGAGATCATCTGGCAAAAAGACTATCCGGGGGATGGAGTGAGTTCATTCAGATCAGTAGCAGAGCTGGAAAATGGAGATATTCTTGCTGTAGCCGGTCTTCGGCAGTAAACCCTTAACTATCAAACATTTACGTACATAGTTTTATATGCAAGTACAGGTTTAATATTCAATTGTTCTACTATGGCTCTTGTAGATGGCTCGAATGTCACAATATCCCATCTTGGGCTTGTTGCCGGGGTATATGACTCGCTTGGGATCGGCGATCTCATCGATGAACTCATCCCCAAGAAACGGCATCATATCGTCTCCCATGGCACCGCTGTCAAAGCACTTCTCCTCAACTCTCTTGGTTTTGTGGAACGGCGGCTCTATATCATGCCGGATTACTTCGATGATATCGCAACAGAACGTCTTCTTGGTCCAGGGATCCATCCGGAACATCTCAATGAATCCCTCTTTGGTGAGACACTGGATGCAATTGCACGGTTTAACCCGACCCAACTCTTCACTGCAATCAGCCTCACCATGATGAAAAAACTCGCCTCTGAACCTCCCAAACCTCAGGATCCTCCCCGTCTTCATCATGATACAGTCGAATAGGGAAGGGGTGTTACCACCCCTCCCCCTTCCAAGAACCCACCGTGCGACTTTCACCGCAGTAGGCTCGCGCATTCCTCTACCCATTGCTGGACGGCAGCGCAAAATAGGATAATTTGGTTTGAATCCATGGTGTTTGTCTTTTCATGCGTTCCTTTCTTTCGAGGAAATATTTCCTGTCGAGATATGGGTTCGCATCGAGTTTAGGGAAGTTGTGTCTCCGGATGGATGCATCTGAGAATTCTAGGAGGGTATTTTCCTTTGTCTGAAAAACCCAGTTTCTTTCACCTTCCGAATGCCAATATCTGTTTGCAATCCATTTGAATCCTCTATCGGAGTGGCGTCGTTTACCCCATTGCCAGGTTACAGTCCAGAGATAGTTGTCCAGATTCTTGAATGTCTGTTTGGCGGCATTATGACGATGGTAGTTTGCCCATCCTCGTATAATTGGGTTTAATGTCTTTATCAGAGCATCCTGCGACCAGGCTTTCGCCTTTTTGGTCACAGTTCTGATTTTGTCGATAATCGATTGGATTGACTTTTTTGACGGTTTGATCAGGAATTTGCCCTTGTATTTCCGGAAATTGTATCCGAGAAAATCAAAACCATCGTCAATGTGTGTGATCAACGTCTTCTCTTCCGAAAGTGTTAATCCTCTCTCCGCGAGAAATCTCTGTATGATGTTCCTGGCTGCCTCTGCGATCTCTTTCGTCGGAGTGGTCACTAGGAAGTCATCTGCGTAACGAATGAAATGAACTTTCATCCGTGGGAATTCTGTTTTGAGGACGCATTCTAAACCGTCCAGTGTCATATTCGCGAGGATTGGGGAAACGAGGCCGCCTTGGGGCGTACCTTTATCTGTCGGAAAGAGTGTTTGATCAAAGACATAACCCGATTTAAGAAACTGAGTAAGTATCGCTAGATCCATGGGTATGTGTTCCTTGAGCCAATCATGGTGGATGTTATCAAAACACCCGCGAATGTCGCCTTCAAGGATCCATGGGGAGGAGGTCTTTCTCCCTACACACTTGAAAGCATATTCTGATGCATCCTGTGCGGATCGGAAGAGTCTAAATCCAAATGAACGTGAATCGGCTGTTGTCTCTGCGATCGGCTGGAGTGCCAGACCGTAGAGAGCCTGCATCGCACGATCATACATTGTTGGGATTGAGATCGGACGTTTTGTATCCTTCCCTGGTTTGGGGATATAGATACGTCGTAATGGTTGTGCATGATATTGTGTGTCGGTAAGGCTCAGGGCTGCGCGCATCTTTTCAGATGCGGAGTTCCAGAGTTCTCCATCTATACCCGGGGTACGTTTCCCTTTGTTCTGTGTCACGATTCGTACGGCAAGTAATTTTGCCGAGAACGAATGTGTCAGCAGATAACTCAGACGTTTCACCGAATTCCATTTTCCTTCTTGTGTTGCCTTTGCAATCCGGATCTGTAGCCGATTAACAGTGGATTTAGTTGTATCCCAGTCAATGGAGTTCCATTGTTGAGCTAGATCCCTGTCAGTATGCTTCTCGCCATTAGGCGTCGTTGAACGACATACTTTCATCTTGAAACCATCCTTCATTGCTTTGGAATACCTGCCCTACGTTAGCACCCTTTCAGGTTGAAGCAGATACTTCTATCTTGCCCGTTACGGCAAGCATTTGCTTTTTAGGACATCCTGTTCCGTCTACACCTTTTGTTGGTCTCACGACCTCCATACCTCGTTTGAGGGGTGTATACGGGTTTCCAAGTTCCATATCGGAGATAGTTGTGAACGCTGTAGGAGCCATCTTTGAGCCGGGAATCATTTGTCTGCCTGACATTCTGCGTAAATTCCAGTAATGACCTGATTCCATACCATTTTGGTTCAGGCGTGGTATCACCCTGGTTTCGCCTGTTGCGGATTACGACCCTTTGACGATGATTCAACATATGTTTCTCCATTGCGTTCTTTTCCTAGCAGATTGAACAGATCAGGGTTCTATTCTTCTCCACATTGTCCCATGGGCTTCACACCCTCCCGTTACCGGGAGCGCATGCCATGGTAGGAACATCCCAGACAGATAGGGCGGTGGATTCACCCACAATCCCCGATATAGCCTCTTGTCGCACATTCACAATCCGCACCCTCATCA
>NPID01006668.1_pt1 | contig 35983 bp, 31 predicted proteins | sample 8637491 | NCBI WGS metagenome assembly NPID01 (sample SAMN07420843, study PRJNA396082) | bioreactor metagenome | isolation source: sample BA6 brine-fed electro-methanogenic bioreactor BA | place: Japan: Kochi | collected 2016-06-14 | reverse complement strand
CGAGGATGGAACGGAATTCATGACGGCTGCGGGGGAGGTGGTTGATGTGGAGAAGAGCCCTTCGGAGATCGCCGACGAGGAAGCCTGGATACTGGCGAAACTGGAGGGATGGGACGCCAACTGGGGCATCCGCGATTACCAGCCTCAGCCCTTCAGGAACCAGGTGCGTCAGCTTGCTGTGGACGGTTCCCGCCGTCTCTGGACGCTGCGAGGGACTGCGGAGGACCCCACCTTCGACGTGTTCGATTCCACCTCGGGGGAGTTCCTGTTCACAGCGCATCTCCCGGGTGTGGGATACGAAGGGCTGTTCTGGAACTTCGCCTTCGGCGATTCCATGGCGGTGGGCTGGTCCGACAGCCCGGAACTCTATCCGCAGATCTACGTGATCCCGCTGCCTTCGCCCGATCGATCAGGTGAGTGAGCGGAGGGCTCCGATGTTCAGGGCCTGATTCTTGCCGGGTTCGGTGCCGTCGGCTATCTCGAACTCGAATATCAGGTCCCTGTCCGGCAGCCTGAAGTAGTCCACGTTCCCGGGAAGGTTTGAATCGTGGAAGAAGATGTTGTTGTAGGGGGAGAGGGGATCCCTGTTGTCTATCCTCCACAGCTCTCCCTTGAAATTCTTCAGGTACCGGAAGAAACCGAATCCCTTGTCGTGGCTTACGCAGACGCCCCTGACGAAGGAGCCCTTCTCTCCCCAGCTGGAATAGTCCTCCAGCCCCTTGAAGGGAAGCAGGTTGGGCACAAGGTAGCCTGAGATGTACAGGTCTGCCTCGTCCCTGAGTTCCCTTGAAACATTGTCGAATGCAAGCACCTCGACCCGGCACCCCTTGTTCTGGATGGTGCTCACCACCCTTGTGAAGTCGCCGTCGCCGGTGGCCAGGAGCACCTTGTCCAGCTTGTCCGACTGAAGGAGGGCGTCCACCGCCAGGTCCAGGTCGACATTAGCCTTGCCGAACTTGGCTCCGGTCTCGTCGGTGTACCATTTGGTAACCTTCCTGATAACCTTGAAGCCCATGTCACGCAGGGCGCTGTGGAACCGTCTCTGGCCGTCGCGATAGTCGTTGTCGGTCTTTGCTCTCTGCTCGTCGTAACTCACATAGGCGTTGAGCCTCACGGGACGGGCGCCGTTCCTGCAGGCGAACTCCCGGAGTACTTCGTAGCGCATTCCGTAGCCGCCGTTCATCGTCAGGTTGGAAACGTCCACATAAACACCGACCCTTGTGCCAAGATATCTTTCAGGCATGATATTACCCCCGCAATAAGTCCGTCGTACAAAACAAAGGGAACCGGGCGAATATACATGAACTACACAGCATGGCTTAAGGAACAGGGATTTCGCTTCCACCCCGTGGAGCTGACGGAAAACAGGGCCAGGCAGCTTGCTGAGCCGGTGGAAGACCCGGGAACTCCCCTGATCGAGGTAAACGGGCTTGTAGTTCACCATTCTGCCACCCCCTCAGGAAGCGCAGGATGCTTCAGGGTACTCCACCGGGGGATCAGCCACTGGAACGACATCGGTTACCATTACGTGATCGGCAACGGCACACATTCAGGGAACGGGCAGGTGGAGGAAGGGCGCAGGGTTCCTTACCGGGGCGCGCATGCAAGGGGGGCGAACCACGATACCCTGGGCATCTGCCTGGTGGGGAACTTCAATGACACGAAACCTTCCCGGGCACAGATGGAGGCCCTGGGGGAACTGCTTCGCAGCCTTCTGTCCCGCTGGGGTCTCATCTCTTCACGCATCACGCTGCACAGGCTGGTCAGGGGCTCATCCACCGAGTGTCCAGGCAGGCATCTTACCCTGGATGAAATCAGGGAATATGTTGACAAATAATCACTTGTCTTCCGGGCTTGCCAGTGCTATTCCGAGTTTGTATATATCGGCTTCGAAATGAAGGAGTTTTGAATGATAACGGTACTTACGTTCCTGCACTTTGTGATCTGCGTTCTTCTGGTTTCCGTGGTCCTTCTTCAGAAGTCCAAGGGCGACGGGCTTTCCGGAGCCTTCGGAGGAGGAGGGGCGCTCACGGCATCCTTCGGGAACAGGGGGGCTGCAAGCCTTCTCAGCAAGGCAACGAGCATTCTTGCCGTTCTCTTCATGGTTACTTCGTTTCTCCTGGCGATCTTCTAGGGATCGGTGCCGGGGTGGTGGAATTGGCAGACACGCCAGGTTAAGGACCTGGTGGGCAATAGCCTGTGCGGGTTCAAGTCCCGCCCCCGGTACCAGCCCATAATGCAATGGATAGAACAGGGAGCTTTCGGGCTCCCTTTTCAGTTTCCCGGAAGATGATCCCTGAAGTACTGTGACCTTATCTCATTCAGCCCGGCCGCGGCTACCACGACTCGTCCAGATGGGCTTATGAGAACTGCGGCGGGCAGCAGGTCCACACCGTACTCCCCGGCGGCAGCCTCTCCGTGCACCAGTATGGGAAAAGGTATTTCAAGACCATCGAGACGATGGGAGATATCTCCCTGTTCCATGACGGAAATCCCGTAAACATCAAGGAGAGCGGAAGGGAACTCCGACACACTTCCCAGTGCTGAGAGGGAGTTCGACCCTCCGGAAGTGAAGAACAGGAGAAGGGTGTGTCTGTCCCTGGGAAACCTCAGCCTGGAGACAAATCCGTTCCTGTCGGCGAGGAATACCTCAGGGGCTTCATCCCCTGGGTCGGGGAGGGTTCCCGTCCGGCGAAGGTCCCAGATCTCGAGCAGTTTATCGCCCCGCGCCACAGCCCTGGGAAGCATGTCGTTCATCGAGAGATCCCATACGGCGGTGGTCTCTCCTCCATGGTAGTAAACCAGGAACTCATGACAGGGTTCGCCTTCAACGGTGTCCGGCTGGAGCACCGCTATCGAGTCAGCCGACAGTTCGTCGGCGAAAGGGTGCGGCAGGACGAGTTCCATCATCACGGCGGATGGAGGAAAGTCGAAGATGGCAGCTCCATCCGGGGTTGCCGGGGCTGAGGTCATGGTTCCCAGGGCATGGTCGAATCTGTAGAGGCTGTCGGCGGAGGCGGCATAGGAAGAGGGAACCGGGAACGGCCATGATCCGTCTCCGCTCTCCCCGGAGTCGAAACTCAGGATCATCAAAGGGTGCGCGCTCTCCCCGGGCCAGCTGAGGTTTGCGCTGCCAAGGACGGCAGGTATTATGTTTACCTGAGAACCGGTGCCTGAGTACCGGAAAAGATAGCTGTAGCCCCCTGATGATGTCAGGATCGAATCGGCGGTCCTGAACGCTTCGTAGGGATCTACCGGTGTGTATCCATCCGCAATGGAGAGAATAAGAGCCGCGATAGAAATGAAATACAGATCAGACCTCCCTTTCAGGTTCCCGCTCAATATAGCCCTTCAGGTGCTGGTGGTGTTCATGATGACCGCAGCCTGTGGAGATGGGGCCGCAGAGGACCCCAGTGTTCTTTTCAGCCTGGCCGGAGAGGCCTTTTCGTCCGGGAATCCGGCGGAAGCGGAATCGCTCCTGGTTCTGGTGACGGCGCTGGATCCACAGAATGCCAACGCATGGTACAACCTTGGAACGGTTCGGATGAGCATGGGTGACTACCAGGCGGCAGCCGAATCATACAGAACGGTGATCGAGGTGGATTCCTTCAGGGTTGACGCCCTCACCGACCTCACCGCAGCCCTCACCGGGGCCGGAATGTACCCCGAAGCCCTGGAAGCGGGAAGCCTGGCGGTGATCTGTAATCCCACCGACGGAATGGCCTTCAACAATTACGGCAGGGCCCTGCTGGAGTCCGGGGATCCCTCCAGGGCGGCTGAAATGCTGAATACCGCCTTCAGAAGGGATCCAGAGAATACTTCCATCCTGTACAACTGCGGCAGGATATCGGCAATGGCGGGAAATCTCGAGGGTGCCCTGGCTTTTTTCCGGAGGGTCACCGAGATAGACCCGCANNGGTATGGCCGGCGATCACGTGGAAGCCCAGAGGATAGCCCTTGTGCTCACGACGGAGCAGCCGGGGGAGATAGAGGCAATGGAGATACTGGCCCTGGCCCTTGCGGGACAGCAGAGGCATGCTGAAGCCATGGATGTGCTTGACGAGATACTGACCCTGCGTCCGAATCACCTCAGGAGCATCCTGGGGAGAGCGGAGTGCCTTTACTCCATGGGGCGGGGGGAAGAGGCACTGGATCAGTACCGGCTTTTCCTCTCCATGCTGCCGGACACTTCAGGAACATCGGGAGTGGAAGCCAGGATAGCGGAACTGGAGGCGGTCGATGAATGAACCGCTGGTAGAACGCCTTCAGGTGGGCCCCATAATGACGAACTGCTACCTGGTGACCTGCCCGGAGACAGGGGAGGTCATGGCCATAGACCCCGGTGACGAGGCGGAGAGGATAGCCGGCCGCATCTCCCGGCTGGACCTGATCGTCCATACCCATGGCCACTTCGACCATTGCGGAGGCTCTGCGGGGCTTTCCGGGAGGTTCTCCCCTGTGATCCTTATCCACAGGGCGGATGCTGATATGCTTCTTAACGCCGCCGGCGCGGCTGCTGCCTGGGGCTTCACCATTTCCCCCCCGCCCCCAGCGGGGAGACTTCTCGAGGAAGGTGACACGATACAGCTGGGCTCGCTGGAGTTCTCAGTGCTGCATACCCCCGGTCATTCACCGGGGTGCATATGCCTGTTCGGTCATGGTCTCCTCTTCTCAGGGGATACGCTTTTCAGGGATTCCATAGGCCGGACTGACCTCCCCGGCAGCTCCCAGGGTGACATGGAGAACTCGCTCAGGAGGCTTGCAGGTGAGATACCCGGAACCGCGGTGCTGCATCCCGGACACGGCCCATCCTCGACCATGGAGAGGGAACTCCGCAGCAACCCTTTCCTTTAGCCGGCCCTTGCACCGAAGCCCGTGCAATTGAATAGTAAGCGGGAATGACACTTCTTGGAGGGAGGCAGCACTAGCAAGTGGAAGAGCTGAAAAACAAGCTGATCTCCGCTGAAAGGCGGGTTGCCTTCGTTGCGTCCCATCTGGAGGGGGTAATGGCCTCAGAGCTCAGACAGGCCGTTGGCGAGATAAGGGATTCCATAAGGCTCCTCTCGCCGGAAACCGCCGCCGCCACCTCCGATAATCCGGTGGTGCTCTTCGTCGACGATGAGGAGATAATCCGTCGCATAGGAGAGAAAATACTTTCCAGGGAGGGCTTCCAGGTGATACTGGCCTCCGACGGGAGTGAGGCGGTGGGCACCTACGAGCAGAACCGGCACAGGATAAAGTGCGTCGTCCTTGACCTGGTTATGCCAAAGATGGACGGAATGCAGGCTTTCCGGATGTTAAGGAAGTCTTCCCCTGATCTCGGGATAATCCTAACCACGGGCTACGGCGAGGAAGAGATCAGGAAGAGGTTCGGTACGCTGAAGCTGCAGGGTTTCCTGAGGAAGCCCTTTACGGCATCGGCCCTGGTGGGAATGGTCCGTGAAGCCATTTCATACACCCGGGACAGTGAGAAATGAGCAGCTTCCGGAATACCGAGGGCAAGACCGTACACGAGAACCTTATGAACCTGCTGGACCAGGCCGGGGTTTGCGTTCTGATAGCCGCCGGGGAGAACGGAAGGATAGTGAGCGCCAACCAGGCGGCTCTGGAGTTCCTGGAGACAGGTGCGGAAGATGTTTCCGGAGAACCGGCGGAAGAGGTCCTGAAGAAGGTTCACGCAGGCGGCATCACCGTGGACAGGAAGCTGGTGGAGGAGAACGGAGTCCTCTACCAGGTCTTCTCCTTCAGGAACGGCAGCGGGGGACTCACCGATTTCGAGAGGGTGATAAGGGACCTCGACGACGTTTACTTCAAGACCACACTGGACGGGAAGATACTGGCGGTCAGCCCTTCAGTTGAGAACTTCTCCGGCTACAAACCGGAGGAGGTAGTAGGCAGGCCCATAACGAGCTTCTACAGGAATCCCGATGACAGGGGGGTGCTTCTGGAGAAGCTGCGGGAACAGGGGCGCCTCAGCGAATACCAGGTGGAGATGCTGGGCAGGAACGGCAGGGTGATACACGCCAGGGGCGCCATCCACCTGGTTTACGACGATGAAGGAGAACCCGCTTTCATAGAGGGCATTCTCACCGACATTACCGCCAGAAAGAAGCTTGAGGACCGCATCAGGAACGACAGCCTCTTCTTCAATCAGGTCCTGGAAAGCGTTCCCGACGCCGTGGTGATCATAGACAGGAACGGTATCGTAACCGGGTGGAATCCGGAGGCAGCGAGACTTTTCGGATGGACCTCCGAGGAGGCCATCGGACGCCCACTGGACGATCTTGTCTACACAGGCTCCGGACGCAACGAGATACAGTCCATGGACGTTATAAACGGAAAAGTGATAAGGGGTCTGGAGTGCACCCGGCGCGGGAAGGATCCTGTGGAGAAAAAGGTGTTCGTCTCCGTGGCCCCCATCTTCATGGACGATATGAGCGCAGGGGCAGTGGGGATATACACCGATCTTTCGGACAGGGAGTCCATCCTCGAGAAGCTCCGGGAGAACGAGGTCAGGTTCCGCAGCATAACGGATTCCGCCCAGGACGCCGTAATCATAATGGACGAGAACGGCTGTGTTTCCTTCTTCAATGCCTCCGCAGAGCGGATGTTCGGATACCACCGCACCGAGACCATGGGAAGGCAGCTCCACGAACTGATAGCCCCTGAGGCCTACTGGGAAATGTTCGACATGGGATTCGCGGAGTTCCGCAGAACGGGCAAGGGTATCGTGATAGGCAGGGTGATGGAAATGGAGGGCAGGAGGAAGGACGGCACGGTCTTTCCCGTTGAGCTTTCAGTTTCATCCTTCTACATGAACGGGGGCTGGCACGCAACGGGGATACTTCGGGACATTACCGAACGCAAGAAGATAGAGCTCGAGCTCATAGACGCCAGGGAAGGTGCTCTCAACGCGGTGAGGACCAAGTCGGAGTTCCTGGCGAACATGAGTCACGAGATCAGAACGCCCCTGAATGCCATCATCGGAACCACCGATCTTCTCTGGGAAACCACCCTGGACCAGCGGCAGCGGAACTACCTCAGGGTCTGCAGGAACGCCGGCGAGAACCTTCTATCCCTGATAAACGACATACTGGACATATCGAAGGTCGAGGCCGGCAGGATTGAACTGGAGACCATTCCATTCGATCTGGTGGAGAATGTAGAGCGAACATGCGAGACCCTGGCCCTGAGAGCTCATGAGAAGGGCCTCGAACTGAATGTGCGGATACTGCCCGGGACTCCCGGCTGGGTGCTGGGGGATCCGTCCAGGGTTCGCCAGATACTCATAAACCTGATCGGCAACGCCATCAAGTTTACCGAGGAAGGGGGAGTAACCGTAACGGTGCGGTCTGATGCACCGGGTTCCATCGGGTTCTCCGTAAAGGATACGGGCATAGGCATCCCCACGGGCAAGCTCGAGTCCATTTTCTACAGTTTCACCCAGGCGGACACCTCCCACACCAGGAGGTTCGGGGGAACCGGGCTGGGCCTTACCATATGCAAGAAGCTCACAGAACTCATGGGCGGGGCTATCGTGGTCGAAAGCGAACTGGACCATGGCACCGAGTTCACCGTGACCCTTCCCCTGGAAACGGTTGTCCCTCCCGGTCATGCTGAACGGAGTGAGAAGCTGGAATCCCTTGAGGGCGTTACCGTTCTCGTAGTGGACGACAACTCGTTGAGCAGGGAGATACTCTGCGAACTCCTCCAGGGATGGCAGGCGCTCCCCCAGGCTGTCCAGGGAGGAGAGGAGGCACTGGCGGCGGTTTCGGAGAGGGACTACGACGTGATACTCCTTGACTGCATGATGCCGGGTATGGACGGCTTCAAGACTGCGGAGGCCATGCGGAAGAAAGGCGTTACCGCCAGGTCAGTTATCATGATGGTCACCTCCGATGGGGGAGGCAACGCCGAGGAGTGCAGATCCGCCGGAGTTGACAGTTTCCTCGTTAAGCCCGTCCGGCGGAGCGTACTCCGTGAACAGATGCTCGGGGCCCTCGGCAGGCGCAGGCATGCCTCCGCGTCTTCAGCAAAGGGAACTGAAGCGATCCCGGTGGAGAAAAGGAAACTGACGATCCTCCTGGCGGAGGATTCCCCGGACAACAGGTTCCTGATCCAGAAGTACCTGGAACCTTTCCCATGGGAAGTGGTCATGGCCGAGAACGGCAGGGAGGCCCTTGTCCTGTACTCCTCGGGCAAGCTGAACTTCGATCTGGTCCTCATGGACATGCAGATGCCGGTCATGGACGGCTACGAGGCAACAAGGGCGATAAGGGCCCTGGAAGCCAGGAAGCAGGACACCCATGTTCCGGTGGTGGCCCTCACAGCCCATGCCATGAAGGAAGAGATACAGAAGTGCATCGAAGCGGGATGCGACCTTCACATAGCCAAACCGGTGAGGAAGAAGAACCTCATAAGGGAGCTTAACGATCTCCTGGAGGCCACCGGACCCAGGGAGGGGCTTCCCGAAGACCTTGTCGCCGTTCCCGACGGGGTTGAGGAAGTAGTTGCAGAAGTGCCGGCTGACCTTGAAGCCCTGATACCGGGATACCTCAGCAACAGGCGAAAGGACATCATATCCATGAAGGAACTGCTTGATTCCGGGGATTTCGCCGAGGTTGCCAGGCTTGCCCACAGCATGAAGGGCTNNGGCGGGTACGGCTTCGACCGCATCTCAGCCCTGGGCGCGGAAATGGAGAAGGCGGCAAAGGAGTCCGAAAGGGAGAAGGTCCTCAACGGGCTTCAGCAGCTTGGCTCATACCTGGATTCGGTGAGAATAGAGTATGTCGACGAAGAGTGAAACCCTTCTGATAATTGACGATGACGGCGATACAAGAGCGCTTCTCTCTCACATCCTGCGCAGGGGAGGTTACCGTACTGAAACCGCCGGGAACGCCGCTGAAGCACTGAAGATACTGGCTGTCACCACACCCTCCGCCATACTGCTTGATCTTCTCATGCCAGGCATGAACGGTCTGGAGTTCTGCAGAACACTCCAGGCGAACAGGGAATTCTCCCGGATCCCGGTACTGATGATAACCAGCAGATCGGGAGATGATACCAGGCGGGACGCCCTGAACGCAGGGGTAGCAGACTTCATCCACAAGGGAGAACTCAACAGGAAAAGCCTTCTCGAGAAGGTGTCCGGAGTTCTGGAAAGCGCCAGCAGATGGAACAAGCTCGATCGACCGTCGCAAGGTCCAGGGCTTCAGGACATCTCCGGTTTTGCCGATTTCCTGGCGGAAGCGGCTGATATCTCTCCGGAGGCATCCGCCCCCCTCCACGCAGCTTCACCCAGGGAGATATACGACGCCGCATCCGCCGCTGGGGTGGACCCAATGGAAACCGCCAGACAGATAGCCATTTTCCTGCGACTGCCGGCATACCCCTACCTGGATCCGGAAACGGTGCTGACGGACATGCTCCCCGCGGCCTTTTCCAGGGCGCACCGGGTTCTTGCGGTAAGGGAGGGGGATGAGGGTGTCAGGTTCGTTGCGGCAAATCCCTTCGAACCGCAGCTGGTGGACATGCTGGAGTCGCTGATGGGAAAAAAGCCCCTTCTGGGGGTAACATGTCCCGACTGCATAGACGCCCTTCTCCGCCGTGACGAACAGGAGTCGGAGGGGGTCATGTCCGATATCGACGCCGGGGAGGAGGCCGGCGACATCACCCCTGAGGTGACCGAGTTCAGCGGAGCCATAGAGATCTCAGAAAAGCCCACCGAAGAGGACATACGGAAGTTCCCAATACGTTATATCGCCGACAGCATCCTGTTCTCCGCGGCTTCCGAGGGGGCAAGCGACATACACGTGGAGCCCAAGCCGGAGAAGGTCCTTGTGAGGTTCAGGATAGACGGCGACATGCGTGACATGTACACGCTGAAGAAGAAGACGGGCTCCATTCTCATTAGCAGGTTCAAGGTGCTGGGGGATATGGATATAGCCGAACGCAGAAAGCCCCAGGACGGCATTGCCGAAGCGAAGATCGCGGGAAAATCATTCAAGCTGAGGTTCGCCACCACATCCACGCCCCAGGGCGAGAGCCTGATAGTGAGGCTTCTGGACCTTTATGCGAAACCCAGAAAACTCACTGAACTGGGAATGACCGAAGCCCAGTCAGCGGCCATGTACGAGATAGCCGGGCAGAACAGCGGGGCCATCATAGTATGCGGCCCCACCGGTAGCGGCAAGACCACAACGCTCTACAGCCTCATATCCTATATAGACATCAAGAACAGAAGCCTGATGACCATCGAGGACCCCGTGGAATACAGGATACCCTACGCCAATCAGCAGCAGGTCAACGAGAAGGCCGGGGTCACATTCGAAGCGCTGCTCAGGTCCGCGGTCCGCCAGGACCCCGACATCGTATACCTGGGTGAGGTCAGGGACACGTTCAGCGCCAGGACGTGCCTTGACCTCGCGAGCACAGGTCACATGACACTGTCCACTCTCCACAGTTCCAACACCACAACAGCCATCTTCAGGCTTGAGAGACTCGGCATAAGCAGGGACGATTCCGCGGATAACCTTCTGGGCCTTCTCTCACAGAGGCTGCTGAAGAGCCTCTGTCAGAGCTGCAGAAGGATGAAACCGGTAACGGATGAGCAGCGGCGCAGGCTTCTTCCATTCACCGACGATGTCCCGGAGGCGCTTCCTCATCCGGAGGGGTGTCCGAAGTGCGGTTTCTCGGGATACGCCGGGCGACAGGGTGTGTACGAACTCATGCGTTTCAATCCCGAGTACACCGCCATAATCAAGGAGGCCAGCTCCATCCCTGAGATGCGTACCAGGCTCAGGGCGGCGGGTCTGTTCCTCCTCAGCGACCACGCCATACTCAAGATGCGGGAGGGTCTGCTGGGCTGGGAAGATGTGTACAGGATAATACTCCTTGAGGAACTCCGCCTCACTGGACGGTCCCTGGCATCCGGGAAGGAAGTCGAGGAAAGATCTTCCCCCGGCGGTGAGAGCAGGAAGCGGATACTACTGGTGGATGACGACGATGACTTCAGGAACCTGGCCGCTCTCCTTCTGGAGACCGCAGGCTACCAGGTGGAGCAGGCCACTGACGGGGTGGAGGCCATAGTTACCCTGAGGGAAAAGAACTACGATCTGATACTCTCCGACATAGAGATGCCCGGGCTGGACGGCTTCACCATGCTGCAGGCCCTTCAGAGCAAGAACCTGAGTACCCCCCTTATATTTCTCACCGCCAATGACAGCATGGACAAGGAGGAAAGGGGCTACGAACTGGGCGCCATGGACTACATCAGAAAACCCATCAGGCGCAAGATGTTCCTGGCAAGGGTCGAAAGGGCGCTGGAGAGATGACCCGGAACGATACTCTTCACTGGATGTTATGTTAGGGAAATGCAACACACATGTTAAAAGGAGGCATAAATGAGCATGCTGCTTGTTCTGGCTTTACTCTCTTCCTGGGGGACCGATATTGTCCAGGGGAACTGGGTGAGCCTCGGAGGAGACTTCCACGGTAAGCCATCGGTGGAACTCCTTGAATCCAGTGAGTACGGAGCCCGTATCAGGATAGTTATCCCCGGCTACGGAAGCTGGAACGACTCAGGTTACCTGAGACTTGACCTGAGCGGATACGGCCATGATCCGGAGGCAGCGGTTGGAACTCCTGAACTGCCGGCGGTGCCGGTGGTAATAGGCATTCCAGCCGGAATGGACTATACCGTCACCGTGGAAGAGGCCGACTGGGCCATCGCTGGCACCGGCCGAATCCATCCCGTTCAGCCTCCCATGTATGATTCCGACCAGGGGATCAGGCCATTCGCCGAGCTTTCAGGCGACCTCTCGGGAACATACCCGGAAGGAACCGTATCCACCGGAGAGAGGGGAACCTGGAACTGTGTGGATACCGCTGTGATCAGAGTGCATCCATTCAGGTGGAACTCTGAAAGCCGAGAGCTCCAGGCCGCCTCTTCAATCATATTGAGCATCAGATTCACCGGTAACAGGGAGTTTCAGACCCCGGTCCGTCCGGAGGTGGCTGCCATGCACCGAGCCCGGATCATCAACTACGACGCGCTGCAGGTTCCCGTGAACGATTCACCTGTTACCAGCGAAGATGTGGTCTACGTCTGCGTTGTGCCACCGGAGAACCTCGAGGCGGTGACTCCGCTCCTGGCTCTGGTGAACTCGCTTGGCCACAGGGTTCATGTGGCTGAGCTGGAGGCCGGTTCCACCAGCCTGCAGATCAAGTATGCCATAAACGACGTCTACCAGCCTGGAATAACGAGGTTCGCCCTTATCCCCGCCAGACATCAGCAGCTGGAGTCCAAGTCCTTCGGAAGTTTCGTGGGTGACTACTACTACGAGTGCCTGGACACCGACAACCTGCCGGACATTGCCGTGGGAAGGTACCCGGGCAACTACACCCAGCTGGAGAACCAGATATCCAAGGCCATGTCCTACGTGCAGTGGACCGGCACTCCAGGAGAGCCATCAGTTCCAGCCTCGATCATCCTGGCGGCCCACGAAGAGGAGTATCCAGGCAAGTACACCGCCAACAGCAACGCGGTGAGGGACTGGAGTTACGCTCTGGCGGATCCGGTTTTCGAGACCTGCTATCCCCCTGAAGGCGGCACCGCCGAACAGGTTCAGGATGCAATGGACAACGCGGTTGGAATAGTGAACTACCGTGGCCACGGCTCCAACACCACCTGGCAGTGGGCGCCGGGCTGGAACGCCGGCAGCATCTACGCCCTGGAGAACACATACTTCCCGCCGGTCTTCAATGTGGCCTGCAGCAACGGCAACCACGCCGAGATGTACAACTGCCTCTCGGAGAGCTGGATGGACGCCCCGGGGGTGGGCGCCAGCGGCAATGTGGGAGCCAGTGCCCCTTCGCTTACGATCGTTAACAACAGGATGCAGAGGGTGCTTTTCTGGGAGATGTTCGACGAGGGCAACACCTGCGCCGGAGAGGTTTTCAGCGCTGCCCAGACCGACATCATACAGACCCAGGGGGCTGGCGGACTCAACAACGCCAGGATGTACCACTGGTTCGGGGATCCCTCCATGGACATCTGCAACAGCGACGAACCCGGTGCTCCCTTCGCCATGTCCGCCGACTTCCCCGGTGTGCTCAACACCGGAGAGAACAATCTCACCGTCACGGTTACATCCTCAGGGGTTCCCGTTCAGGGGGCTCTGGTAACGGTCACCGACGGCATCGGCAACCATCCGGACCATACCGAATCCTTCTATGCCCAGGGGATTACCGACGCTTCCGGCCAGACCACGCTTTCATTCACCGTGCTGGAGGGACACGACCTCTATTATGGGGTGAGGCTCCACAACCACGGCTCCCTCCACGGGACCATCGATGTGACCACCGAGGGCATTCAGGGTGGCACACCGGTTTCCATCGCCCTTATGCCCGTCTCTCCATCACCGGCAAGCAGCGCCGCTGCGGTTTCTTTCCAGGCTCCTCCGGGAGAACAGGTCACCCTGAGGGTGCTCGACCTTGCCGGGAGAACGGTTGCCACACTGCTTCAGGGAGCCGCGCCAGGGGGCATCACCACACTTGAAATGGACCTCAGGGAATTCAGCCCGGGGATCTACTTCGCTGTGCTTCAGTCAGGGGCAGCCACCCTTACGGAGAGGATGGCCGTTGTCCGCTAGGCTTCTCGCAGCGCTTCTTCCGCTTCTGGCGACGGCATGCCTCTTTGAAGCGGAGGAAGCGCTGGAATTCCCCAACTATGTTCAGGCTGAGGCTGCACTGCCGGGTGAGGTGATCGTCAAGCCCGTGTTCAATTCGCTTCAGAACTACGGCATAGCGGCTGTGGAGGATACGCTGTACCACATGGAGCTGAGGCACGGCAGGGTTCATGGGCGAACAGGGCTCCCTGGAGCTGTGGCCTTCCTGGGCAGCGGGAACGGTGCGCTGTTCGCCGTGACCGGAGGGATCATCTGCAGGGTGGACGGGTTCCAGCTCACATCGAGTGCGGAGCTCAGGGAAGAGCCAGTCGCTTTTACCGTATGCGGCGGCTCGCCCCTTGTGGTGTACGGGAACGGATTGATGGAACTCATCGATCCCAACGATCTCACTGTGATCCGTCAGGGTACCGTTCCAGGCGGGAATGTGGTAATGGCCGCCGGCTTTCCAGGGATAGTGGTCACAGCTTCCAGCGAAGGTCTGCTCTCGGCGGTGGTCCTGGATGACATGAGCCTTGCCGCCAGCGACTCTCCCGGGGGAGAGATCCTTAGCCTTAATGCATCCGGGGATTCGCTGCTTCTTTTTTCATGCTCTTCATGGAACGAACTCGCCGCATGTTCTCCCTGGGACCTGGCGGTTGACATCATGTTCACCTTCCCATCCGCTCCCACCGACGCAGCGGCTCAGTCGGATCTAGCCTATGTGTTTGCTTCCGTGCCGGGTTCGGGGGTTCAGGTATGCAGGGCAAGCGGCGAGGTTGCATGGAGGTCCGGCTACGCCGACGGGGCGATGGTGGTTCTCTCTGAAGACTGTGAAACCGCAATGATCTCCCGGGGAGACAGGATCCACATACTTGTGAAGTAAATTACCTGGCTGGAAGGATAAGGACCGTATCCGCCTCTTCCCGTGAAATCTCAAGTTCCAGGCGCGCCCCCTCCATGACCATCATCTTCAGGGCCTCCGGATGAAAGACCCGTTCGCCGTTGATGCTGGTCACGATGTCCCCTTCCCGGAGACCGCAGCTTTCAGCCAGTGAACCGTTCTGCACGTCGAGTATCAGTACTCCCCGCACCGATGAGAGCCCAGAGGTGGCGGGCATTGCGGTCACACCGAAGGGAGGGCTTCCCATTCCGGCGTCGGTAAGGAGCGTTTCCACCCAGAAGTACCAGAGGCTGCTGGGAACCAGGGCGAGCATCTCACCCCTGCCGTCCCCGGGATCGAAAGAGCCTGCAACGATTCCGGAGAGCATGTTGTATGAATCGAAGGCCGGCGCCCCCATCAGCTCCGGGGAGGGTGCGGAGGCGAGCAGAAGGGCTCCGTCATCGAGCTCCTCTAGGGGGAAGGTCCTCACTGCGGAGAAACCGGTGGGATGGCTTGCTGCCACAAGAAGGGCTGCTCCGATTGGGGGAGACGTGTTCCTGGGCTGTTCCCAGGTGGAGAACACGGAATCTGAGAAGACCAGCATTGCCAGCCCCATGTCCCTGAAAGTGATAACGGAGTCGGGATATAACCTGTCGCCCTTGCCTATCACGAATACATCGGCGTTCCTGGTGAACGCGTACAGGGTAACCGCATGACCCGGCGAAACGGCAATGCCGCTGCATATCTCCACGGAACCGCCGTTGTCGGATTCCCTTCCCACGGAGACCGCCGGGGATTCCAGTACGCTGGTGAAGAGGCCCATGGAGGCCATGAGGGCGGAAAGTATCCAGGTCATCGAAGTTTCAGAAGGAAGTTACCGACGAGGGTCTGGAGTAAGCCATAACCGGTGCCGGGGTGTAGTTCACGGTTTCCTCCAGCGCAGGCTGGCCATCCGCCAGTACGCCCGGGTCTTCACTGGAACCGCCATGGAAGAGAAGTATGGCGGCAGCGGCAAAGGGAAGCACAGCGGCGGCCTTCCAGGGGCCGGGGAGAAACCGCTTTGGTCTGATGGGGGAACGGTCGTAATTCCCCGACGCAAGCCTGGCGGTAACGGCCTGCAGAAGGTCGTCCGGGGGCTGGGGTTCCTCGAGACCGTCCACAGCCTGGGAAATGGACTGGCTGATGAGCATGGCTTTTCTGCAGGATGGGCAGCCGTTGATGTGGAACCGAAGAAGCTGTTCGTCTTCGGGTCCGGCCTCTCCGTCGATGACCAGATCCATCAGAAAAAGGGCATCTTCACACTTCATTTCCACAGCTCCCAGACATCTTCCAGAGCTTCCCTGAGGGAAGCCCTGGCTCTGTTGATCCTTGACTTGACCGTACCTATCCTGATCCCGAGGATATCTGATATCTCCTCGTAGGTAAGCCCCTGCTTCTCCCTGAGGAGGAAGGGTTCCCTATAGTGCTCCGGAAGGGAGTTCACCGCCTCCTCGATGCTTGCGGCGAGTTCTCTCCGGCCCTCGCGGAAGTGGGGTGTCATGGTGCCGCTTCCCTTGAGGACAACCTTATCCAGGGGAACCATGGTCCACCTGGAACGTCGGCGCCATTCCTTCTTGGCCAGGTTGCTGGCTATGGTGAATATCCAGGTGACCAGCGGCCTGTCGGGGTCGTAGTTGTTCCTGTAGCGGAATACCCTGCAGAAGGTCATCTGAAGCTGCTCCTCGGCATCTTCCTCGTTCCCGAGCATCCTGATAAGGTGGGAATAGAGTGGTCGCTTGAACCTGTCTACGATCTCGGAGAATGCGTCCTGGTCACCATTGCACAGATCTATCATCAGCTGTGAGTCAGACCTTGGATCCTTTTCCCCGTTCTTCCTCAAAACGCTCATCCCCGGCATGAATGCTACCTCCGCGTTACTGTAATCTAACACCATTACCCTCCGGGGGAGGATATGTTCCAAGGTTGACCCCGGACCTTTATTTTTGCAGGAATAGGCACTATGGGAAAAGCAAAACCGGGTGTATTCCTCAGGACCGTATCCTTCGCGCTGCCCTATAAATGGAGCGTGATACTCTCCATATTCTTCGCCATGGTGTTCGCCGCCTCCAGCGGAGCCACCCTGGCCATGATCCTTCCCATCTTCGACGATGTTCTCGGGCATGGGGCAGGGGATTCCAGGCTTTCTCTGGGGGAGGCCTTCTCCATTACGGTTGAACCCGCCGCGGGGGAAGCATGGGAAGCGCTCGCCGATGGCAGGCCGGGAGATGCGGGCGAAGCGGCGGCGCGGCTTCCCGGAGCATTCATGGATGCCCTGCACCTGGCTTCGCCCTCCCAGGCCCTCCTTGCTGTGATAATAACCATGATCGCCATGATACTCATCAAGAACGCCGCCTGTTTCCTGGAGACCTACTTCGTTTCCACAGTCGAGGAGGGGATGCTCAGGGACCTGAGGCTGAGAGTGTACAACCACCTGCTGAAGCTGGACCTGGGGTACTTCGCCCGGAGCCGTTCAGGGGAGCTGACCAGCAGGCTCACCGCGGATGTGGTGAGGATAAAGGGAACCGTGACCCAGTCACTCATAAGCGCGGTGCGGCAGTTCCTCCTGCTGGCGGTCTACTTCTCCCTTACCCTGTGGGTCTCCTGGAAGCTCACCATGATAACCCTGCTGGTCCTTCCCCCCAGCATGACACTGATCATCCTTCTGGGAAAGAGTCTCAGGAGAAAGAGTCACCGTGCCCAGGAGAAGATGGCGGACTTCGCCAGTTTCCTCTCGGAATCCATAACCGGGGTAAGGGTGGTCAAAGCCTTCGCAATGGAGAAGTTCGAGGAAAAAAGATTTCTGAGGAGCGTTGACTCCCACATGAGGCATGAGGTTCGCCTCAGGCGCATGAAGGCCCTCTCCGGGCCTGTCACCGAGTTCCTGGGGGCCGTTGCCGCCGGTGTCATACTCTGGTTCGGAGGAAATTCGGTCATCGAAGGAACGGGGATGAGCGCCGGGAAGTTCATGGTCTTCCTTGCCGCCGCCCTGAGCATGATGGACCCAGCGAAGGGGCTCAGCAAGGCCTACGCTTCGGTGATGTCTGGTCTCGCGGCGGGGGAGAGGGTGTTCGGAATCCTGGATACGGAACCCGCCATCACCGAGGTCAGCGACCCCGTTGTTCCACGGGGGCTCTCAAGGGGCATAGTCTTCGAGGACGTGACCTTCGGATACGATCCTGCCACCCCTGTCCTCAAAGGTGTATCCATGGAGATAAAGGCAGGGGAGATAATTGCGCTGGTAGGGCCCAGCGGCGGTGGAAAGAGCACACTGGCGGACATGATACCCAGGTTCTACGACCCGGATCGCGGAAGGATACTCTTTGACGGCATCGATCTCAGGAAACTGAGCATAGCCGGTCTCAGGGGGCTTCTCGGTGTCGTAACCCAGGAGACGGTGCTTTTCAACGACTCCGTATTCAACAACATCGCCTACGGGGCTTCGGGTATTCCCCTGGAAGAGGTGAGAAGGGCCGCCCTCGTGGCCAACGCCCTGGAGTTCATAGAGGAGCTTCCCCGTGGATTCGACACAGTGATAGGCGAAAGGGGAGTGACCCTCTCAGGCGGTCAGAGGCAGAGGCTGGCCATCGCCAGGGCCGTGCTGAAAAATCCCCCTCTGCTGATATTCGACGAAGCCACCAGCGCCCTGGACACGAAGAGCGAGAAGCTGGTTCAGACCGCAATAGACAAGCTGGTGGAGGGCAGGACATCCCTGGTGATAGCCCACAGGCTCAGCACCATCATGAAAGCCACCAGGGTCCTGTACATAGAGGACGGCAGAATACTCGAGGAGGGCACCCACCAGTCGCTCATGGCCCTGGGGGGAAAGTACAGAACACTCTGGGAGATGCAGTTCGCCCATGGATGATCCCACCCTTCTGGTGAGACTCCATTCCCTGGGCGACATCGTACTTGCCTCCGGGGCGGCGGCAGCCCTGGCCCAACGGGGACCGGTGCTGTTCGCCGTGAATCCCGCCTATGTGCCTGTGGTTGAAAGGATGCCCGGGCAAGTGACGCCGGTTCCGGTCACTGAGACCGCTGAACTCCGCCGGGCCGCCGCCGGGTGCACACGGGTGATAGACCTTCAGAACAGCATCAAAACGAGACTTGCCCTCATGTGCATTCCATCGAAGAAGTACAGCTTCAGCAGACGGAAGAGAAGGAGGATCCTAAGGGGTTCCGATGAGAGGATGGAGTGGCGGCCCCGGGAGTTCATGAAGACCGCCGGGGTGGAGGGTTGCCCTGCACCGGTTCTCCGCAGAAAGGGCGAACCCGCAGCCGCTCCCATGAGGGTGGGGATAGTGACCGGGGGCAGATGGCCCATGAAGTCCATCCCCCCGGGAGTGGCGGCGGAGCTGGCAAGGCTGTACTGCGACTGCTCAGGGGCATCGGTCTTTTTACTGGGTTCCTCCGGGGACCGTAACGAAGCCCTGGCAGTCAGGGACGCCTGCGGATACAGGAATGTGGAGGCGGTCGCCGGCGAGGGGGACGTTTCCACGCTGATCGAGAGGATAGAGGGGCTGCACCTTCTGGTGAGCCCTGATTCAGGACCCGCTCATCTTGGAATAGCCCTTGGTGTCCCGACTATGGTGGTATTCACTTCCACATCACCGGCCCTGGGGTTCTTCAGCAGCGGGCGCAGGGGTTCTTTCATGGTCCCGGACATTCCATGCAGACCATGTCACAGGCACGGAGGCACCAGGTGCAGAACTGGTGACATGAACTGCAGGAACATGCTGGTACCTGGAGAAATATACAGGGAGTCGCTTTGCCTGATGCGATGAACACCCCCATGATGAAGCAGTACCTCGCCATAAAGGAGAAGCACCCGGACTCCATACTGCTCTTCAGGATGGGCGACTTCTACGAAACCTTTCTGGATGACGCCGCCGCCGTTTCCTCCATACTCGGGATCACCCTCACCGCCAGGCAGAAGAACTCAGATACCGGAAAGGGCATACCCCTTGCCGGGTTCCCCCACCACGCGCTGGACGGCTACCTTGCGAAACTGCTGAAGGCGGGATGCAGGGTTGCAATATGCGAACAGACCGAAGACCCGAAGAAAGCCACCGGTCTTGTGAGCCGGGAGGTGGTTGAGTTAGTCACCCCGGGAACCCTGGTCAGCGGTTCCGCCCTGGAGGAGAGGGGAGAAGCGCTGCTTGCGTCCGTGGCTGTTCACGGGGACCGGGCCGGCATAGTTACCTGCGACATGTCCACCGGCGATATACGTGCGACTTCACTGGAGAGGCATGGTCTGGAAGAGGAGCTTTCCAGGCAGTATCCCAGGGAGATGCTGATTTCCGAGGAAATTGCGGTTGCAGCTCCACCCGGATGCGAGACCACCCTTCTGGAAACATGGAAATTCGACCCTGAACTGGGCCGGAGGGAAACCGTTCACTTCTTCGGGGCGGCCTCTCCGGAGGGTTTCGGAACCGCAGAACTGCCCGAGGTGCTCTCAGCAATGGGCGCCCTTCTTTCATATGTGGGCCAGACGAAGCCAGAGGGCGCAAGCCATCTTGAGTTCAGGGGGCTGTATGAAAGAAGGAATACCCTGCTCATCGACAGGGGCAGTTCCAGGGCGCTTGGGGTGGTGGAAGCCTCTCCCGGGGAAGAAGAAGCGGTGCTGGCACTCAGGACCGACAGAACGGTGACCCCCGGAGGCGGAAGGCTCTGGCGAAGGTGGCTCTCCTCGCCTCCATGCGAGCCGCGGACCATTTCGCGCAGGCACGGAGCGGTGGAGGAACTGCTTCTCTCGGGGAACTGCCATGAGATAAGGGCCCTTCTCAGGGAAGCCTGTGACCTGGAGAGACAGGGAGGCAGGCTGGGAACGCTGAGGGCGGGCCCCAGGGACCTCAGAGCCATAGCCGATACTGCATCCCTTCTGCCCAGGGTCTTCCGGCGTTTCAAGGACGATCCCTCGGACATGCTCCGGGAACTGAGCGATACGGACCCCCTGGAGGACATCTCCCGTTCGATCGATGAAGTGATCGTTGACGAACCGCCTGCGAGGCTGGCTGACGGAGGTTTCATCAAGTCGGGATTTTCACGGGAGCTGGACGGTCTCAGGGAGATTAAGAGTGGTGGAAGAAGGTGGATGGAGGAAATGGTCGCCTCGGAGCAGGAAGCCACCGGAATACCACGGATGAACCTGGGATACAACAAGGTTTTCGGCTATTACCTGGAGGTTTCCAGGACCAATGCGCACCTTGTCCCTGAGAGGTACATCCGAAAACAGACCCTGGTCAACGCCGAGAGATACATCACTCCGGAGCTGAAGGAGATGGAGCAGCGGATCCAGGGTGCCGACGAGGAGATCGCAGTGCTGGAGGGGGAGATATTCCACGGTCTCCTCATGGAAACCGCCTCCTCGGTTTCCAGGATAAAGAGCGCCGGCAGGGCCCTCTCGGAGATCGACGTTCTGTGTTCCCTGGCATCACTGGCGGCGGAAAAGGGCTGGACGAGACCTGAGATCTCCTCGAACACCGTTCTCAGGATAGAAGAGGGAAGGCATCCAGTGCTGGAGGACATGCTTCCTCCGGGGGAATGCGTTCCCAACGATCTGATTCTCTCTCCGGAGAGAAGGATACTCCTGGTAACCGGGCCGAACATGGCCGGGAAGTCCACCTATCTGCGGCAGGCTGCCCTGCTTGTGATACTTGCCCAGAGCGGCTCATTCGTACCCGCTTCGAGGATGGTCTTCAGCCCCGTGGACCGGATATACACCAGGATAGGTTCAGGGGACCGTCTCTCCAGGGGTCAGTCCACTTTCCTGGTTGAAATGGCGGAAGCCGCGGCGCTGCTCACCGGCAGCACTTCCCGCAGCCTTGCCATACTTGATGAGATTGGGAGGGGGACCAGCACCTACGACGGCCTTTCAATGGCCTGGGCGATGCTGGAGTATCTCCACGACCACGCGGAGCACAGACCCCTGGTGCTCTTCGCGACGCACTACCACGAACTCACCTCTCTGGCGTCGAGGCTTCCAATGTGCGACAACGCCAATGTAACGGTGAGGGAAACTGGAAAAAGGATATCCTTTCTCTACAGGGTCGAATCAGGGGCAGCCGACCGTTCCTACGGCATACACGTAGCGGCAATGGCCGGGGTGCCCTCTTCGGTGGTGCGACGGGCGGAAAGGGTGCTCAAGGACCTTGAGAAGGGAAGGCACATGCTCCCCTCAGGGGGATCCGACGGGTCAGGGCAGATGAGCCTTCCCCTTTCCAACCCTGAACACCCGATACTGGAGGAGATACGGAAGATCGAGCCGGATTCGGTGACTCCGAGGAAAGCCCTGGAACTGATATATGCCCTGAAAGAGAGACTTGACTCGTGAAACGGCGCGGGAAATAATACCTCCGTAATCCCTACCCGATTGGAGTGTTTATGAAAATTCTTGGGATATTGCTGGTTACGGCGGCTGTTTCCCTCGGGGCAACCGTGGTGCAGACATTCGACGCTCCCGACACGGGCATCACAGGTCTGGCTTGGGGAGACGGCGTACTCTGGGCGGTGGACGGAACCACCCAGTACATCTATGGCATCGATCCCTTGGACGGATCGGTAACCACCTCCTTCTACGTTACGGATCAGACCTCCACCTACGATCCGGCTGCCGGAGGCCTGGCATACGGCAACGGAACCATCTACCTTGCCATGCACAGCAGCACTCAGTACGGTAAGATGTACAAGTACGATACCACCGGAGCGTACCTGGGCCTGTTCGACGTATACTGTTGAGGAGGCACCGTAAGCTCGTCGGTGACGGGCGCGGCCTTCAACGGTAACACCATCTACGCATTCGGCAACATTTACGGAAGCACAACTCAGTTCTCGGTGCACAAGTACACCACTGCAGGCTCATCATCGGGCCAGTACATGAATCAGCTGGATTTCCCCGGCCTGCAGCCCGCTGTCTATGACATAGCGTGGTCCTCTTCGGGGGTCTGGGTAGCCAGGGACGAAGCCGACAGCCCTGTGCTCAGGTACGATACCAGCGGCAACCTCACCGGCTATGTGATGGGAAGCGAAGTACCCGCTGCAGCCGGTCTGACAGTTGATCCTTCGGGGTATCTCTGGGTCAGCGACCCCGTGAACGACAAGATCTACAAGGTCGACACCTCCACATCCGTTGAGGATAACCATACCACAGCAATTGACTCCCGGCTTATAGAGCCGGAAATGAACCCGTTCCCCTCAAACACATTCGTTTCGGTGCACGGGTTCGGTCCAGGGGTACAGGCGGAACTCTACGACGTTTTCGGGCGGATCATTCAGAGACCCGCAGTTACCAACGGAACCCTGCTCGTGGAGGGTTCTGCCCTTCCCTCGGGAACCTACGTTCTAAGGGTTTTCGACGGAGGTGGCAGCTCCACGGTCAGGCTCTGCAGGATATAGATCTCAGCAGGGGGGAGGCGGTGCTTCCCCCCTCCCTTTTCCATAAGAAGTGAACAGGTGTTTACATTCATCCTCCCATCGCCTATACTATCCCCGGAGGTGAGAACCATGAGATCAGATTACAGAATTCAGTCAGAAACCGGCCCCTCCTCCGAAGAGGCGGTCTGGGCCCGTGTAAGCGGCGGAGAGGGTTCTAGAAGGGCTTCCATCGTACTCAGAACTGGAAGCGACACATCGAGGGAGGTGCTTTCATCCGGAATGCTCTACATAACCGGTCCGGAACTCAGTGGGCCAGTACTCTTCCGCATACAGGGTTCCAGGAGAGCAAGGCTCCAGGGCTGCATGTTCATTTCCGCCGTGCAGGCGGTGGATCCCGCCCGATGCCGTGAGAATGTCATCCTGAGGGAAATGAGGGAGATACTGGAACTCGGGGAATCCATCGAAACGGAATACCTCTACGAAAGGGCCTGCTGAACCCGCCCGGCGGGTCAGGTTGGAAAATTTCCCCGGAAGGCTAATATTCCCCTGCTGTGCGGCCCTTCCATACCGAAGGCCGAAAGCTGAGAGGGGAGACAGCAATAGATACCGGAATAAGCCTTTTCCTCCCGGCATACAACGAAGAGGAGAACGTGGAGTACATGGTGAGAACCGCCTCCACGGTCCTTCAGGGGCTCGTTGGGCGCAACTGGGAGATAATCGTCGTAGACGACGGATCAACGGACTCCACCCCTTCCATAACGGAAACCCTTTCATCCGCCGACCCGCGGGTGCGGCTTGTTTCCCATAATGGCAACCGGGGCTTCGGCGCAGCTGTGAGGACCGGTATCGAGTCCTCCAGACACCAGTGGATATTCTATACAGACTGCGACGGCCAGTTCGATCTGAACGAGATGGAGCTTCTCTGGAGGGAGAGGCACAGGGCGGACATAATCTCCGGTTTCCGCCGGCGCCGTCGCGACCCCGGCATGCGCCTCATGTACTCCCTTCTCTGGAACTCTCTCACCACCATCATGTTCATGAGGTCCTTCAGGGATGTGGACGCCTCCTTCAAGCTCTTCAGGGCCTCCATCTTCCAGAGGGTACGTCCCAGGTCCACATGCGGGGTTATAGATTTCGAGATAATGACCCTGGCCAGGGACATGGGATACCGTATCCTCCAGCTTCCCGTTTCCCACTACCCCAGGCGGGCGGGAACGGTCTCCTTCGAAGCGGTGCGAACCGGTTTCATAGCCTGGGTCAGGGTCGGTCCGATCATCGAGATGTTCCGGCAGCTGGTGGAGTTCAGGATAAGGACCTGGACCGGCAGGGTCAGGTGATGAAAGCCCTTCTCGTTACGCCCCTTCCCCCTCAGCCCACCGGTCTGGCGGACTACGCCAGGAGGATACTCAGGCTCACATCCGGTCATGTGGAGTGGACCGCGGCCTATCCAGCCGGGGGCAGCCCCGTTCCCGAATGCAGGTGCGTTCCCATCAGCAGCCTTACCCACAGGGATTTTCAGGGCACGGTGGTCTACCAGGCGGGTAACTCTCCCCACTGCGCCGAGATCGTCAGGACCCTCTCCGCCCGGGGAGGAAAGGTCCTTTTCCACGAGACCAACCTTCACCATCTTCTCAGACAGATGGCCCATGAAACGGGGGAGTGGAACGAGTACGAGGCCCATGTGAGGGCAGACTACGGAGAGAAAAGCGATCAGGTGCTCAAGGTGATGGGCAGGAGGGCTGAAAGCCTCCCTGAATACGACATGAGGCTCAGGAAGTATCCACTTCTCGGAAAGCTAGCAGGCTCGGCCACTTCCATAGCCGTACTCAGCGACACCGCCAGGTACCACCTGGAGAAGCTCCACCCGGAACGGCAGATACGAAGGATGGGATTCCTGGCGGACTTCCTGGGAAGGGTCCAGGCGCCCGAACCCGACGGCGGTCCCCCTGTAATTGGAATAGCCGGGACCTTCCACTACGGAAGGAACTGGGAAGCCATGTCCCAGGCCGTGGCCGAACTGAGGAAGCATCATGAAGTCAGGCTCCTTGCGGCCGGGGCAGGATGGCCCGAGACCGGCCACAGCTGGATCGAGACTACCGGCAGGCTTTCCGACATGGATTTCAGAAGGAGCATCGAGAGGTTCCACATAGCCATCGACATGCGCCACCACACCTGCAGCGAGACCAGCGGTTCGATGATGGACATCCTCCGCAGCGGGAAACCAGCCGTTCTCTCCGACGAGGGGTCTTTCAGGGACATACCCGCATGCGCCGTGCTGAGGATCCCCTGGGAGTCCGGCGCGGCAGGTGCCTTTGCCGCACTGAAGTACCTGATGGACAATCCTGAGGCGGCCCGGTCCATCGGGGAAAGGGCGGGGGAGTACTTCGCGGAGATAAGCGACAGGGAGAAATGCCTTCACCAGTGGATGTCATTCCTGGAGGCCGAGGGGGAATGAACACAAGGGTACTGGCCGCCGCGGCATTGATGGTGCTTGGAGCACCCTGGGCCGTTTCCCTTTTTGCACCGGGCATCGTGGGCATGTACGCCGATCCCAGACATGTCCTCTTCTCGGGGGACAGCGATGTTTATGACTGCGTATGGCATTTCCGCTGGGTAGCGGACTGCGCAGGTTCTTTTTCCGACCCCAGATCATATTATGGCCGGACCCTTGCATGGCAGAACATGGGATGGCCGGATCTCTATTCGGCTGCCATCTGCGGGTGGGGCTACCAGACATCCCTGCTGGCGGCAACGGTCTTCTCCGCCATTGCAGGCTATCTGTTTGCCAGGGCCTGGGGGCTGGGCAGAACGGCAGCGGTAATTGCCGGGCTCATCATAGCCTGGATGCCCGCAAGAACGATCAGGATGTATCAGCACTATCAGATCGCCTCGGTGGGCTATGCCCTGGTCGCCCTGGCAATGGTCCGCAGGTTCCTCGTCGGTTCCAGGACTGGGGACGCTGTCATTTGTGCCGTCTTTTCGGCACTCGCGGTGGCGGAGAGCCTGCAGCATGGTATGACCATAGCCCTGGGATGGTCCCTGACCGTACTGTTTTCGCGCTGGAGAGACTGGAAAACAACCTTCCTCTCCGGATTCATCCCGGCAGCTGGATGCCTGGCAGGAGCATTGTGGCTGTTTACATCGCCTGGCATACAGGAAACCTATCCAGGAAAGGACTGGAGGGAACCGGTCTTCTGGGGGGCAGAGATCCAGTCCTACTTCCTACCCTCGTTCCTGGGGAGGCACATCGTCGCGGATTACATGCCCAATCCCTTCGAAGGTGTCGTTACACCGGGTCTTACGGTGATAGCCGCCGCCGGGGCCTGGTGCGTTACGAGAAAAAGGTATGTTCCAGCCCTTGCAGCCCTGGCGGTGATGGCGCTTTCCGTGGGGCCACTTTTCAAGTTCCTGGGAACACCCACACCGGTTCCACTCCCGTACATGCTCATAGCAAAGACCCCCTGGCTCTCCGCGGCCAGGGCTCCCGCAAGGCTGGGGATCATAGTGGGATTCATGGCAGCGCTTGGTGCCGGGGCCTTCACCGCCGGTCTTGCGAGGAAGATGGGATGGGCAGTCCTGGGACTCATCCTGCTGGAGATAACCCCCATTCCCCTGCGCAGGATCCAGGACCGTGTCCCGTCTTTTTACACCGGGGCTGCCGCTTCCCATATGAGGCTGGAGATCCCCGCCTCCAGTCTGATAAGGAGATACGCTCTGTTGGAAGCCGTCGACGGTATTCAGCGGAGGGTAAAATTCTTCGCCAGGGGAGGGGAGGACATGATGGAGGGCATTCCCGAAGGCCTCCGCTGGAACCCATCGGAGCCTCCCTCAAGGGAAGATCTGGCCGGGACCGGCGCGGAGGAGGTAATCTATAACAGATGGATCTTCCCCGCGGCGGAAAGATCCTGTTACGATTCGCTCTACTCCGATATCTTCCTTCCAGGGGAGAAGGATGACAGTCTGTGGATATGGAGGGCCAGTGAGAACGGTACTTGACGTCACCGTCTGCGCCCACAGCTCAGGAGGGGTGGGCAGGTGGATAAAAGGGCTGTCCGGCGGTCTGGCCGAGTTGTCGCCTCTGCACCTTTCCATAGACCTGCCTGAGACCCATCCCGGAGTTCCGTGCACAGTAAGGGAAGCGGTCCCCGTGCCCTCCCCCGAATGGATGGCCCTTCCCCTGGTGAGGCGGCACCTTATCAGGAAGGGAAGGCTGGAATCCTCCAGGGCAGAGAGGATCGCAAGGATAGCAGGGATGCCCGACATCATCCATCTTTCAGGTGTTCAGCCCCTGGGAGATGGTCGTGTGAAGGTGGTCACCTTCTTTGACGATACCCCATGGACAGAGCCGGAAAAACACACGGAGACAACCCTGATGTACGCAGGCAGGCTCAGTGACCTTATCTCGGACGGAGCTGCTGTAATGGCCATCAGCCGGTGGGCCAGGGAGCGGGCCATCGAGCTTTTCCATCTGCCGGAAAACATGGCAGGCGCAGTGTGCGGAGCGGCGGACGCAGGATTCACGCCGGGTGAACCGGATCCCCTGGTAATGGAGTCTCTTGGGCTGGAGCAGGGCGGCTACTTCCTTCATGTGGGAAGCTTCGTCCCCAGGAAGAACATACCCTTCCTCCTCGACTGCTTCAGGAAGGCTGGGGATACAGGGCGCACCCTTGTGCTGGCCGGCGCTGAAAGCTGGGGCGAACCCCTCGAAGTTGCCGGCGAGGGGGTAAAGGTGCTCAGGTCCATCTCTGACAATCTCCTGCTCAGCCTGTACCGGGGAGCGGAGGCACTCCTGCTTCCCAGCACCAGCGAAGGTCTGGGGCTCCCCGCCCTGGAAGCAATAGCCTGCGGAACCCCTGTGATCTCATCAGGCGGAGGGGCCCTGGAGGAAACGGTCTCCGGCAGGGGGCTCGTGCTTCCGGTGAACGACACGGATGCATGGGTCGAAGCCATCAGGAGCGGTGCAACTGACGAACTCAGGGAAATGGCGGCCCGGGCTTCGGTGAGCAAATGGACCGACGCGGCGGAAGAGGCCCTGGATTTCTACAGGGGGCTTCTGTGAGGATCCTCTTCCTTGCACACAGAAGCTGGCCCTATCACGGAGGCTCCGAGAGATACGTGCTGGAGCATGCGCTGGAAGCCCTTCGAAGGGGGCATGAGCCGGTGATTGCCACAACCGACGCCTGGGACATGGACACCTTCGTGAAGCCCGGCGGCAGAAGGCTTCCGCCGGGGGAGATCACACATGAAGGGGTAAGGATCATCAGGTTCCCCGTGGTCAATCCCCCTTTCCAGCATCCCCTGAGGGCAGTGATGAGGAGACTGGCCCCCGGCGGTCCCGACAGATTCTTCTTTCCCAACCCGTTCGTACCGTCCCTTGACCGATGGCTGGCAAAGGACGCAGAGGGGAAGTTCGATCTTATCCACGCCAACGCCATGCCCTTCATGATCCATGGTGGCTGGAGGTATTCCAGGAAGAACGGCGTTCCCCTTATTGCTGTTCCCCACGCAAACCTGGGAAGCCCCGGCCACAGGATCGAGCCCCTGCTTTACTTCGCAGGGGATCAGAAGGAGATACTCAGGACCTCCTCCCTGGTCGTGGCCCAGAACAGTTTTGAGAAAGGCGTCTATACCGAGGAATGCGGCGTGGATCCGGGCAGAGTCATGGTCCTGGGAAGCGGAGTGGACCCCGAAGTGTGGGTGGGTGCTTCCCGGGAAAGGGCCCTTTCCGCCCTGTCGCTCCCGCCGGAGCCACCGCTGGTGCTCAGCATGACAGCCCACTGCAGGGACAAGGGCTCCTTTACCCTTCTGGATTCCGCCTTGTCGCTCTGGGGTGAGGGCATTGACTTCATGCTGGTCCTGGCAGGTCCGGTGCTCCCGGATTTTCGGGAATACCTCGACGCCAGGTCCCCGGGGATACCCGGGGGAAAGCTTGCGGTTACGGGCTATCTGCCTGAAACGGTCAGGAAAGACCTTTTCGCCGCGGCGAACATCGTGGCGGCACCATCCAGGCTGGACGCCTTCGGCATCGTCGTCCTCGACGGCTGGATATCCGGATGCCCCGTGATAGGCTGCAATGCCGGTGGAATGCCCGACCTGATCCAGGACGGAACGGATGGGTTCCTGGTAGACTTCGGCGATGTGAAAACACTTTCAGAGAGGCTGAAGGAGCTTCTCTCCGATGAAGACCTCGGGGCGAAAATGGCTTCCATGGGCAGTAGCAAGGTACTGGAAAGATATACATGGAGGAAGGTAACCGGCAGGTTCTTCGACGAGCTCGAGAGGAGGGATCTGTGCACAGGGTGACCGCGGCGGTGGTGACATACAACGCAGCTGGTCTAGCCGGGCTGATGGTGAATGCCCGGCGTTCCCTGGGGGACATCCCCTGGGTCATACACGACAGCGGCTCCTCCGACGGCACCTGCCGCATGCTCCGGAGCAGGATGCCCGACTGCGACCTGATATGCGGTGTCAACAGGGGATTCGGGTACGGTAATAACCGGTGCCTGGAGAGGATAGGAACCGAGTACACCCTCTTCCTGAACAGCGACGCCTCACTGGACAGGGATGCCCTGGAGAAACTTGTGGCTTTCCTGGATGATAATCCTGATCACGCGGCAGTACAGCCCCTTGTGAGGCTCATGGGATGGAGAATGGTCACCGCTTCCAGGGGTGTCTTCCTTACACCCGCCGGTGAAGCATGGGACAGCGGTTTCATGCACCTGGAACCCGGGCCCGCCACCATGCCGGAAAGGGTGCCCGCGGTAACCGCCGCGGTATCCCTGTGGAGAACGGAGGTCCTCAGGGAACTGGAAGGTTTCGACGAGGGCTTTTTCATGTACTTCGAGGATGCCGACCTGTCCCTCAGGGCTGGAGCTTCAGGCTGGAAGATGTCTGTACTGCCCTCTGCTGAAGCCTTCCATATGGTAGGCGGTTCCAGCTCCAGGAAGGAGGCTTCCCTGTGGGAGTTAAGGTCATCAGCAAGGGTCTACGCAAGGTTTTTCGGCGGTGGACGGGTCAGCGGCGGGTGGTTCGGGAACAGGATACGGATACTTCTCGGCGGCGCAGTCAGGGGCAGGAACCCTCTCCCGGGGATAAGGGTCCTGTCCGGTGCCGCACTTACCNNGGAATGCTCTTCGGTTCACCCCTGGACATGCCCCTCCAGAGGCCTGAACCGGGAGGACCCGGTCCCGGCTGGCGTGGAGAACTCATTTCACCCTGGGCCGGTTCACCGGCGCCCGGGGGTGATGTATCGCTGCGCCTCTATTCCACGGGACACGCCGTATCAGGAGCGATTCTTGATGGCGGAGGCCGGCCGCTTTCACGGTTCAATGTAGCCGCAGGGGACTCTACGGATATCCGGGTGGCCCCGGAGGGAGATGTCTTTTACATTAAATGCGATGGTTCAGGGGATCAGGTAAAGGCGGTCTTCCTATGATATCCGTGTTCCTTGCCTGTATGTGCACAGCTGCGGCGGCAGCCCTTTTCAGAGGGCCTTCCTGGGAACTGGCCGCCCTGGTGCCCTATTCAGCGGCACTGGCCCTGGTCTCCGGCAGACGGCTTTTCATCATAGGTCTGCCGCCTCTGGCGCTTGCGCTGCTCTCTCCAGGAGCGCTGCCCTGGGCGATACTTCTTGGCGGCATGATGTTCTCCCTTTACGCCCCTGGAAGGGCGGCAAGGGTATCCGGTTTTCTCTCTGTCGCTGTGGTCCTCTGGTTCCTTCCCCTGAGAGCCTCCATACCCCTTGCGGTTATCTCCGCGGCGGGAGCGGTGATTGGAGGCGGGAGAACAGCGGCATCGGTGGCGGTCCTGGCCGGATTTTCCCTGTCAGCTTTCCTTGCAGGGCTGCCGGAGGATCCAGGCGCAGAACCCCTGGCCGTCCGCAGCTTCATCTCCGATGGCAGGCTGGTTTCGGAAAGGATCATGATACTCCCTGGAAGCGGGGGAGCGTATCTCTGCGCTCCTGGCACGGGAACCTGGGCAATGTGGGCCGCCATCGAAGTGGGCGGGCTGCGGGACTCCATCCCGGCCGCCGCCGTCTCCGTGGGAGAGGACATGATCTTCCTGCCGGCGGGCACGGACACCCTCTGCTTCCTCTTCCATCCCGGTGACACGCTGAATGTTTCCCTTCTCCGAAGGCAGGAACCCCTGCTGCATCCGGTAATCCACTTTTCCGCGGGGGGTGAGAAGCTGTGATGAAGCTCATAAACAGTTACGGCATGACCATCGGAGCCGTTCTTACGGGCATATGGGTCTTCATCGCCTGGCGGCTGGCCGGTCTGCCCTCCCCGGGTTTCCTGGGGCGCATCGTTCCCGGAGCGTGGATCCTTGCCGGGGCACTCTCGGGAAAAGGTCCCGTCAGGTGGTGGATGCCTGTACAGCTTGTCCTCTTCACCCTTTCCGCATGGCTGTGGATGATATGGGGGCCCGGCTGGGTCTTCGCCGCTGCGGTACCGGTTGCCGGTCTTGTCGCCTGGGCCCTTGCCGTGGCTTCGGGGAAGCAAGGAACGATCAGGGCACTGTTCCCGATGCTCTTCCTGATCCTCCTCACCGCCGAGGTCAACAGCGACGAAGTAAGGTTCGCCGAAATAGCCGCTGGAATGGGTCACGTGAACTCTGAAAGGTACGGCGAAAGACAGTACAGAGCGGGGGACATAAACCCAGAGGTGGGACATCATACCATGCTCTTCCCCGGGATCATATCGCCTGGACTCATGGCGGGAGACCGCTGGCTCAGGGCGGTTCCGGTGCTGATAACCATTGGCTCCGCTGCACTTCTCGCATCCCTTGCCGGGCCTGTTCCGGCGGTTGCCTGCGCTCTTCTTTATCCAGGTTTCAGCACTCTGGGGCTGGCCATGACAGGATGGCTGGCGGCGGGGGTCTTCACGCTCTGGCTCATGCGCGGGTCTCACCGATGGGGAGCCATGATAACGGTTCTGGCCGCCCTTTTTCTCACAGCGCTGAAGATGCGGTATGCAGGGCTTGCCGCCGGGATGCTCATCGCGGAGTACGCGAATTCGAAGCCGGTCAGGGGAAAGTGGCTGGTTCCATTTTCCATAGCCGCCGGGGGCATGCTTTTCCTGGCCGTTGACAGATATCTCCTGGGAGGGGAGGTCTTCTGGGTCAGGTACGGCAATATCGAAACCCTGAAACTCATGTGGATCAACCTTTTTCACAGGCCCGCCGCAACCGTCTCAGCCGCGGGGTGGAGCCTTTTCGACCCCGAGGCCGGCCTTCTGCCCAGGGCTCCATGGGTAATACCCGCTATCTGGGGCCTTGTAATCCTGGCCAGAGAGAACGCAGAACTCTTCAGAAGGGCTGTCATTCCCGCCGGTCTGTACTGGTTCGTGCTGATAGTATGGTCCGGGACGGCCTGGCATGGTCTTCCAGCCCCTGTGGGAAGGGTGTTCCTTCCCCTGGTCCCCCCCCTGGCGATCGGGCTCTCGAAGGTCTGGGCCCGCCGGGAAACCCTTCTCCTGGTCGCTGTTTCAGCGATGATAAGCGCACTTGTGACCGTTTTTCCCCATGGAAGGGCGAATTTCGCCGACGGCACCGACACCCTTCTCACCCTTGCGGGGGGGCACACCGGTTTCTCCATGGCAAGGGCTTCCTCACTCTGGCTCATAGCTGCACTTATCCCCTTTGTTTCCACCCTTCTCCTCACGGGAAAGAAAAGGGTTTCTCCCGGATTCATTACCCTTGCGGTCCTTTCGGTGGGGCTTGCCCTGGGGCTGACAGGTGATGCGGAGGAGGCTGAGGACCTCCCGGGAAGCAGTGTGGCCGGAGCGCTTCTTTATCCCGGGGATCCAGACCCTGTGATAAGGTACTTCTGGTTCGGAAGCAGGGAAAGGATGCTGGAGCTTTCCTCCGCTGACCACGTCATCACCATGGAATGCCCTCCCGGCAACGCAATGCTCTTCCTGGAGGCATCCTCATCAGGGGGAAGGCTCCTTGTCTGCGGAGACACCCTGGAAGTGAGCACTCCCATGATCGAGCTGCCCGGCGTATACAGGATGATAGGAAGGAGAGGGATCCTTCCCGACAGACCGGAGAACAGGATCATGGCCCCATGCACCCTTCTGGTGGAGGCTCCCCAGGGAAGGATAACCGTATCACACTGCGATGGCGCACCTGTTTACATTGACAGGATAGGTCTGCTTTGACCGGTCTCTCGGTGGTGATCCCCTCCCGCAACGGAGCGGAGATACTGAAGGCCCATCTGCCCTCCATCATGGGCGAAACCCTTGCCTCGGGGGCAGAGCTGATCGTGGTTGACGACTGCTCCTCCGACGGCACCGGTGAACTGATCAGAAGTTCCTTTCCCGGGGTGAGGCTCCTGGAAAGGACAGGCGAACCCGGTTTCTGCCATGCGGTAAACCTTGGGATGAGGGAAGCTTCCGGGGAACTGCTCCTGCTGCTGAACAACGATACCCTTCCCCTAGAGGGCAGTTTCTCCGGTCTGGCGCAGGGCATCAGCCGGGCGGATCCCCGCACGGCGGCCGCCGTCCCCTCCATCCCCAGACCCGACGGCACCGACGACAGTCTATGTCAGTGGAAGATAGTCAGGGGCCTTGCGGTGACCGGAGAGGGCATTGGCGGAGCCCCATATCCATCAGGAGCCTGTTCCCTTTGGAAGCGGAGTGCCTGGGAGGAGCTTGGCGGTATGGACGACAGGTTCGCGCCCATCTACTGGGAGGACGCCGACCTGGGCGCCAGGATGACCGCGGCGGGGATGGGAATGATCCGCCTCCAGGACCTCGTGGTGCGGCATATCCACGCTTCGACCATGGGATCCTCGCCGGAGACCCTTGCACTGAGGGAGCGGAATCGTTTCATATTCATGGAAGCCAGGGGAGTGGATCCCTGGCCCTGGCTGGGGATACATCTCGTCTCAGCCGCGCTGAGAGGCAATTACCCGTTCATAAAGGGATACAGGGCATATCTTCGATTTAGGCGCAGGAGGAGTACTTGAGGAAAGAGGGGGCCGGAAGGTTCATCCTGGGAATAGAGGGACTGACGGCACTGGTCACCGGGGCCTCTGCCCTGGTAGCATTCGTGGCCGCACTGGTCCTCTGGATAGTGGTCTCCGACGCAAGGTCCACGATAGAGTCCTCAGCCATGGCAAGGGCCGGGCACATTTCGGAGGCCATGGGCTCCAGACCATCACAGGAGGCCCTGGAGTCACTGGTGAGGGCAACCGTTCCCGGAGGAGGGGTAAGGGCCGTGGCGGTCACCGGTCCATCCGGGATAGTGGCAGCCTATCCGACCATGGACAGCGAGGATCTGGAGTCATCGAACCTCATAACGGTTTCCGGTTCCGGCGGAACTTCGGTGATCCTTGTAATGGAGCTCTCTCCGGTTCTGTCCCAGGGGAGGAACGCGGTGATGCTCCTGGCCTCCTTCGGCGTGATGCTCACGCTTGTGGCGGTGATGGTCCCGTCGTACCTCAGGAGGAGGGTCCTGGAACCTCTGAGGGGCATACTGGGCCAGGCGGACAGGGTCGAGAAGGGTTCCGGCAGGTCGGCTGAGTCCGCCGGGGATTCGTTCAGGAAACTGGTGGATCTGCTGGCAGCCAAGGATGCCCAGCTCGAGGAGATGAGACTGGCGGCCCTGAGAAGGGCTGAGACCGCCGAGTCCCGGAGCTTCGCGGTGCTGGAGGCAATGGGTTCTGCTGTGGCCCTTCTGGATGATGAAATGGTTCCTGCCCTCTGGAACACCAGGGCAGAGGAGCTTCTCGGCGGATCGGCATCCCTCAGGGAAATGATCCCCGGGAATGCCAGGAACGGCGAGGGTGAATGGGATGGAGAAATTCAGGGAAGGACATACCGCTTCAGGCTGACCAGGGGCACAGGTGGTGAAAGGGTCCTGCTTGCCACCGATGTGACCGCATCCATTGCCATGGAGAGAAGGCTGGCGGAGGAGAGCGCCCTTGCGGACCTGGGCGCCCTGTCGGCGGGGGTAGCCCACGAGATAGGAAATGCCCTCTGCGCCCTGGAAGGGTTCATAGCGCTTCTGGGCAGGGGAAGCGCCGGCAGTCGAACCGAGAAGATACTCGAGGAGGCCCAGGTCGAGCTTGGATCGGCTAAGAGGATCGTGGACTCATTCAGGGAGATGGCACAGCAGAACAGGATAGAAAGCACAATATCTTCCCGGGAAGCGGCAGGCGTACTCCGGGATGAATGCGAGGGCAGGCGGGTCGGTTTCCGCGGAAGCGGCTGCGAAAAAGTCGAAGCTGTCATTCCAGGAAATCCTGTGATATATGCCAGGATACTGTCCAACCTCCTCGAGAACGCACTGAGATACTCCGATGCCAGGGAAGTCACCGTTGAAGCTGAATGCAGCCGCACGGAGGGATTCACTTTCCGGGTAACGGACAGGGGGCCGGGCCTGCCCCAGGATACGGAAACGGTCTTCCGCCCCATGTACACCACCGAGGGACACAGGGGCGGAATGGGCCTCGGACTTACGATAACCAGGCGGCTGGTGAGGGCAATGGGAGGCTCCGTCCATGGCGAAAACCACTCTGGCGGCGGGGCCGTTTTCACCGTAAGGATACCGCCCTGCGGGGAGGGAACATGAGATCCATCCTTCTTGTGGAGGACAAAAGGGGAATGAGGACAATGCTTACCACCGCCCTCAGGGAGGAGGGTTGGCAGGTAACCGCGGTATCCGACGGGGAGTCGGCGCTGAAAGCGCTGAAAGACAGGGAATTCTCTGCCCTTCTCACCGATGTATGCCTTCCCGGAGAGATCTCGGGTCTGGATGTTCTCAGGGCTTCGCCCAGGGAGCTCCCGGCTGTGGTCATGACCGCCTTCGGCACCATTGACATGGCGGTGCAGGCAATGAAGCTGGGCGCAGGGGACTTCGTGAGCAAACCCTTCCAGCTGGATGAACTGCTGGAGAAGCTGGGCTCGGTATGCAGGCACGGCGACGACTGCATGATAGGGCATTCGGAGGCCTTCACCACCGCTCTTGCAAGGGCGGAACGGGCGGCGGGCAGCGGCATGAACATCCTGGTGCAGGGAGAGAG